>Ga0335078_10000048_pt1 | contig 229360 bp, 193 predicted proteins | sample Lox_Sample_32_FD_206711 | JGI IMG/M metagenome (GOLD analysis project Ga0335078, IMG submission 206711) | Soil microbial communities from Loxahatchee National Wildlife Refuge, Florida, United States - Lox_Sample_3.2 | ecosystem: Environmental > Terrestrial > Soil > Wetlands | place: USA... | reverse complement strand
AATATCACCCTGACAGTTACGGCCCCGGCGAGCGGTACGTTGACCAATATCGCCACGGTCACATCGCCGATCAGCGATCCCATCAGCACCAACAACACGACGCCGCCGGTAATCACCACGGTGACGCCTGTTGCTGACGTCGGCCTGGGCAAGACCGCCGCCGGCAGCGTGCTGGCGGCCAGCAATCTGGTTTACACCATCAGCGTGACCAACTTCGGACCCTCCATTGCCAGCAGCGTGGTGGTAACCGACACCCTGCCGGCCGGTGTGACCTTCGTTTCCGCCACCGGTGGCGGCATCAATAACTCCGGCGTCGTGAACTGGAACCTCGGTGCGCTGACCAACGGCGCCATCAGCAATATCACTGTGACGGTGACCGCGCCGGCCAGTGGCACTTTGACGAACGTTGCTACGGTCGCCTCACCGACCAGCGATCCCAACAACACCAATAACACAACACCGCCGGTGATCACGACAGTCACGCCGGTGGCGGATGTGGCTGTTGGCAAATCCGGCCCGGCCGGGACGACATTTGGAACCGGATTCAGCTACTCCATTTCCGTGACGAACTTCGGGCCTTCAACGGCAACCGTCCTGTCGGTAACCGACAGCCTGCCGGTCGGACTGGTCTTTGCCGGCGCGATACCTCCGGCCAACACGAACGCCGCCAACCAGGTCATCTGGAACCTTGGCAATCTGACCGCAGGTGCGGCGACGAACCTGATGTTGAATGTGATTTCAACTTCACGCGGAACAATGACCAATCTGGCCGCCGGCGGCAGTCCGACGCTGGATCCCGTGCTCAACAACAACGTCAGCCAGCCGGTGATCACGGCCATCACCAATATTCCGCCGATCGCCAATCCCGACAGCTACGCGGTGATCGAAAACACGACCAATACCTTGAGCCCGCTGATCAATGACCTGGTCGAGACGCCGGGTGGCAGCCTCACCATCATCGGCGTGAACCCCACCAACGGGACGACCACCATTTCCGGGACGAACGTCATCTTTGTTCCGACTCCGGATTTCACCGGGACCGCAACCGTCGGTTATATCATCACCGATAATGTGGGCGGGACGAATGCGAGTCTGATGACCATCACCGTCACCAACATCCCGCCGGTGGCCAATCCGGATCATTTCGCCATCACCGAAAACACGACGAATGTCTTCCGCCCGCTGGCCAACGATTCGGCGCAAATATCCGGTGCCAGCCTGTCGGTCATCAGCGTCAATCCCACCAACGGGACGGCTTCCATCGTCAGCAGCACAAACGTCCAGTTCACTCCATCCGCCAACTTCATCGGCACGGCGACGATTGGCTACACGATCAGCGACGGCATTGGCGGGACCAACAGCTCCGTGATTACAGTGACGGTGACCAATATTGCGCCTCTGGCCAATCCGGACAACTATGGGGTGACCGAGAACACGACCAATACGTTCAGCCCGCTGCTGAATGACCTGTTGGAGACGCCGGGTGGTGCCCTGACTCTGATCGGCGTGAATCCGACCAACGGCACGGCCAGTATTTCCGGGACGAATGTCATCTTCCGGCCGTCCGCCAACTTCATCGGCACGGCGACGATTGGCTACACAATCAGCGATGGCATCGGCGGGACCAACAGCTCCGTGATTACGGTGACGGTGACCAATATTGCGCCCCTGGCCAATCCTGACAGCGCGACGGATGCGGAGAACACGGCGTTGACACTGGCGCCGCTGGCCAATGACCTGGCGCCGACGCCCGGCGGCAGCCTGACGATTATTGCCGTCAATCCGACCAACGGCACGGCCTCGATCCTGGGCGGGACCAACGTCCTGTTCACGCCTCAGACCAATTTCATCGGCACCGCCACAATCGGTTATGCGATCACCGACAATGTGGGCGGTACCAACGCGTCGGTGATTACGATTTCCGTGACCAACCGGCCGCCTGTGGCCAACGCTCAGAGTGTCAGCACGCTGGAAAACGAGCCGCTACCGGTGACTTTGACCGGCACGGATCCCAATGGATTGCCGTTGACGTTCGTGGTCGTGAGCGGGCCGGCCAATGGCGCGTTAAGCCTGTTGAACACCAACACCGGGATGGTGACTTACACGCCGAATACAAATTACACCGGCGCTGACAGCTTCACTTTCCGCGTGAATGACGGTCAGGCAAACAGTGGTACGGCGACGGTTTCATTGACCGTGTCGCCGGCTGCCGACGTCACCGTCGTCAAGACCGGTCCGACCTCCGGTATCGCCGGTTCCAATCTCACCTACAACATTACTGTGGACAATCATGGCCCGGGTACGGCATCGAACGTCGCGGTGTTTGATCAGTTGCCCGCGGGATTCACCCCGGTCAGCTCCGTGCCCGCGACCGCGACGGTCTCCAATAATCTGGTGAGCTGGCCTGCGCTCAATCTGCCGGCCAATGCGGTTACCAATTTCACCGTGACCGGGCTGTCCGCCGCCGGCGGCACTTTCACCAACATTGCTTTCAGCACCGCCACCACAGCGGATCCGAATCCGACCAACAACAACGGCACGGCGACGAATTCGCAGGTGATCACGACGGTTTCCACGCTGGCGGATATCGCGGTCTTCAAGACCGGCAGCACGAACGTCCCGGCCGGCGGCACCGTGGTTTACACCATCACCGTCACCAATGCCGGGCCTTCGATGGCGACGAATGTTGTGGTGCAGGATGCGTTGCCCGCAACCGTTGTGTTCCAGACCGCCTCCGGCGGCTACAGCCTGAGCAATAATCTGGTGAACTGGCCGTTCGCCTCCCTGGCCGCCGGCGCCTCGGCCAGCTATACCGTCACGGTGACCGCTCCCGGTGCCGGGTCGTTCGTCAACGTTGCCTCGGCCGTCTCCGACACGCCGGATCCGAATCCGACCAATAACAACGGCACCGCCTCCGCCTCGCGCGTCACCACGTCGGTGGTACCTGTCGCCGATGTGCAGGTTTTTGTCTACGGTCCGACCAACGTGACGCTGGGCGATGCGTTCGCCTACACGATCGTGGTGACGAATGCCGGACCGTCGCCGGCGGCCAACACGCTGGCGCACGATTTCCTGCCGACGAATCTGCTGTTCACCAGCGCCTCGGGCGGCGGCGTGGTCTCCAACGGCGTGGTGACCTGGCCGATAGTGCCGTTACTGGTCGCGGGCCAATCGACCAATCTGACCGTGAACGTCGCGCCGTCCCTGGCCGGTTCCACCAACCGTTATTCGTACCCGACGAATCATCCGCTCAATTTCACCGAGACGAACGTGACGTTCCTGTACGGGACGCTGACCAATGTGGCGTCGGCCTTTGCGACGACGTATGACCCGAACCTGACGAACAACAACGGCACGTTGCCGACCGAGCAGGTGCAGACGATCATCACGCCGGGCGTGTTCAACGTGGTCATCGACACCAACACCTACCCGACCAACACGGTGGTGACCAATACCATCGTGCCCATCGGGCCGGACCTGTTCGTCGTCGGCGCCGGCGCCTTCAATCCGCAGACCGGGCTTTATGAGGAGACCGTGACGGTGACCAACATCGGGACGACGGTCGTCCATGCGCTGCGGCTGTACGTGGGCGGCCTGCGCAGCGGTGTGACTCTATTCAACGCCACCGGCACCAACAACGGCATCCCGTACGTGGAATATGATCCGCCTTACAGCTCGCCGCTGTATCCGTACCCGGCGTACACGAACAACAACAGTGTCACCTTTGCGCTGGAATTCTTCGTGGCCGACCGGCGGCCCTTCACCAACTGGTTGTCGGCCGTGGCGATCAATCCGCCGGTCACGGTCACGACCAACGGCACGCCGGTGCTCATCAGCCAGGTGTTTGTGGATTCGCGCAGCGCGAGTGGCGCCCGGTTTGTGTTCGGGTTCGACAGCATTCCCGGCAAGACCTACACAATTGAATACAGCTCCGACCTGTTGAACTGGACCATCGCCGTGCCGTCGGTCGTCGCCAGCGCCAACGTGACCCAGTGGTATGACGACGGTCCGCCCAAGACGATCAGCAAACCCATGTCCATTGGCTACCGGTTCTACCGGGTAATCCAGCAATGATCCCGGAACCGACATGAACGATCATCGCACATCTGATTCTCAACTTCTCAGAAGGAAGAAAATGAAATCATTGGCCACGGTATTGATCATACTTTGCCTCCTGATCGCCGCGCTCATGTATTCGAGCTGCCGAAAAACGGCGCCGGTCGAATCGTTGCCCGTGCCGACGAACCAGCCCCCGGTCGCGCTGCCGCCCGGAATCGCCAGCAACCCGCCGCCGCCGCCGCCGCCGCTGACCAACGAGGTTCCGGAAACTGTAAAATCCGACATCGATACCAATGTTTCGGCCTTGGCCGTGGCCCTGGCAGTCGCGGACGCGACCAATCCGCCGCCGGCAGTGATGAACGCTGAGCCGGAGGTCACCAACGTCACGATCGTTCCGGTCCTGACCACGAACGTATTTGAAACGCGCCCCCTGGAGGAGGTGGTTCAGGAACACACGAACCGGCTCACCCTGTCGCTGCGGTATGGCCTGAATATCTCCGGAAAATTCAGGAACGTCGGCAGCTCATTCAGTTCCGGCACTCCGCTGGCCGCCGGACGGCGAACGCCGAACGGCGACCCGTACAACTACGACAACGGCTACGTGCTGACCGACATCAGCGGCAATTTCGGCGGCCAGACCTGGTACTGGGGTTATGACAGCGCCAGCCAGGTCAATGCGGGCGCCAACACCATCGCCTTCAACCACACGGTCGCCACCGGCCTGCCCTCCCAGAATTCCAGCGGCGATTCCGCATACGTCGGCGCGGAATTGGCCTATGACTATGAACTGGGCGTCAAGGAAGACTGGCATCACCTGCGCTATGGCGTCGAAGGCGCCGCCAATTTCATGCCGATTGAATTCAACAGCGGCGGTCACTTCAACGCCATGCTTTCCCAGCGGACCGACACCTACAGCTACGCCTCCGGAACCACCCCGCCGACCGCGCCGTATCACGGCAGTTTTGGCGGCCCGGGTTTTGTCATCAATGTTCCGCCGATCAGCTCCACGACGGCGCTCATTCCCGGCGCCACGTTGATCGCCCAGCAGCATTTCGAGGCCAACCTCTGGGGTTTCCGGCTCGGGCCCTACGCGGAATGGCCGATTTCCCGAAAGCTGGATTTGTATTTTACCGGCGGTCTGGCGGCGGGATTGATCGACGGCGAGGCGTCCTGGAAAGAAACACTCGTGTTGCCCGGCGGCGGCGGATCTCTGGCGGCCAGCGGCAGCGGCCAGGACCTCGGTTTGCTTTGGGGCTACTACCTGAGCCTGGAAGCCGCGTATCGGCTGACCGAACGCTGGAGCGTCGAAGCCGGGGCACAGTTCCAGGATCTGGGGGCTTATAGCCACGACTTTGGCGGTCGCACCGCCGAGCTGGATTTGAGCCAGTCCATTTTCGTCCACGCCGGCATCGGCTACAGCTTTTAAATTTGGGTACCGGAAAGCGGGAGGTGACGGTTGCCTGCCTTTGAATTCCGTCCGGCTGCGGACGTTGCGCGTTGCGCAGCGGCGGAGGATGTTTTCCGATGGAAAATTCCGTCCATCAGGGAATCAAAGTCTGTGCCAACGCGTCTGGTCCGGAATGGATTTTCGAAGTGGCCTCCCGCAACCCTGGTGAAATCGCCGTCAATTGAATGACCCCCGGTTGAAGATCGGATTGCACAATCACCTGTGCCAGGCCGTTGAAAACCGAGCGTTGATCGGCCTTGTCCGGTTCAACACTGCTTGGATCGCCGTTGCCGACGCCGATGATTTTTCCCGGTCCATTGATTTTAAATTGAATCAGATTGTCTGCCACCGGCACGACGCGGCCTTGTGCGTCTACGACGGAAACGTTGAAGATGCTCAAGTCCCGGCCATCGGCGTTGATGGCGGAACGGTCGGGCGACAATTGAATGGCGGCCGGGGCGCCGGTCGTTTCGACCCTGGTTTCCATCACCGGTTTGCCGCCGGCGTAACCTTTCGCGCTCAATACGCCCGGTTCATAGACGACATTCCAATCCAGATACCAATCCGGCTTCATCGTTTGTTTGCCGAGACTTTTGCCGTTCAGGAATAGCTCCACCTGCTGGCAGTTGCTGAAGACGCGCACGAGGTTGGTCTGGCCTTCCCGGCCCGGCCAGGTCCAATGCGGAGCAAGGTGCAGTACCGGTTCGTCCGTCCACCACGATTGATAGTAATAATAGATGTCCTTGGGAAAACCGCACGTGTCCAGGGGGCCGAAATGTGAACTGATGCTCGGCCATTTGTAAGGCTTCGGCTCGCCGCGATAATCGAATCCGGTCCAGACAAAGCTGCCGCTGGCGAAGGGATGCGTGGCATAGAACCCCCACGATTCCCACGGCCTGGCACCCCAGCCGGGATGGTTTTCACCGTAGCCATTGACATAACCCTGTTGTTTGTCATCCGCATAACGACCGCGGTCCACGTAAGTGCTGCCTGTTTCGGTGCCGATTTCGGGCTGGGTGGGATGCTGCTGGTGATACGCCATGATGCTTTTCAGCCCGTAGTTGAATCCCTGCACATCCAGCACTTTGGAAAAACCTTTTCCCCAGCCATGAACCATTGCCGCCGTGCAAGCCCGTGTCGGATCCAGCCGGTGAACCAATCCTTGCATCACGATGGCGATGTCCCGGCCCTGGTCGGTGCCCGAGATGGGTTCCTCATTGCCCAGCGACCAGATGAAAACGCTGGGATGATTGCGGTCGCGCAGGACCAGTGAGCCGAGATCGGCCAGGGTCGTGGAATTGGTGTCCACGCGACGGTTTTCATCCATCACCAGCATTCCGAGCCGGTCGCAGGCTTCGAGCAATTCCGGTGTGGGCGCATTGTGCGAGGTGCGATACGCGTTGCACCCCATTTCCTTCAATTTTTTCACGCGGAAATATTGGAGCGCATCCGGCAGCGCCGTGCCGACGCCGGCATGGTCCTGATGATTGCAAGTGCCCTTGATCAGGTAAGGTTTGCCGTTCAGCAGGAATCCCTTGTCCGGATCGAAGGCGACGGTGCGGATGCCAAATTCCGTTTCCACCCGGTCCACCGTTTGTCCGTCGCTTTCGACGGTCGTGATCAACCGGTAAAGATTCGGCGATTCCGGCGACCACAATTCGGGGGCACGAACCGTAAGCGTCTCCGGCACTTCCTGTCCGGCGCTGGTGGCGTTGGCTTTCTGTACCCGTCTGGCGATGGGTTTTCCGTTCGCATCCACGATTTCCTGCGTCAGGGTCACGGCGGCGGAAGAATCTCGCGCATCGGCCAATCGCGTCTGGATCCGGACCTCCGCCGACCCGACAGGGATGTTGTCCGGGAATCGGCTGGAGACAAAAATACCGTCCGGCGCGACATGCACCGGTGAAGTTTTCACCAGCCAGACGTGGCGGTAGATGCCCGCGCCTTCATAAAACCAGCCTTCAAACCGCCACGCGTCGGCGCGCACGACGAGCTCGTTGTTCCCGCCAAAATTGGCAAATCGGCTGATGTCATAACGAAAGCTGGTATAACCGCTGGGGTGCCGTCCAAGGCAATGGCCGTTGAGCCAGACCAATGAGTTGCGGTAGACGCCGTCGAATTCGATCCAGAGCGTTTTACCTTTGTCCGCCGCGGGCAATTCAAACCTACGCCGATACCAGCCGATGCTGTTTTCCGGAAAGCCCGAGCCGGCCTTTCTCGCGTCATGCTCCGATTCTCCGCTGGTGCCGATGGGTTTGGAGCTGTGCTCGTATTCGCCTTTCGGATCAAAGGGCAATTCCACGGCCCAATCGTGCGGCAAATCCAACTGCCGCCAGTTATGGTCATCAAAGCCCGGTTGAACGAAGGAAATATCACCCCCCAAATCCGGCGCCACCGCCGTTTCCGGTTCCCGGCCCACCTGGTCGGGCTCGGTTTTGAGGAGGTTGTTGACTTCCGGATAATTGAATCTGGTTCCCGCATCCGGCGCATCGCCCAGATGAAATCGCCAGCCAAAATCCATCAGCAACCGTTCCCGCGGCGCAGCTGCAGCGGACGCCCGCGCAACAGCCAGCGCCGCGATGACGATGATTAAAAATATTTGAGTTGCGGCAATGGGAGCCGGATTCCCGGTTGTTTTGAACGGTTCAGAATTTTTCATCAGTTTGGAAACAGACGCTTTCGCCATGTTGGATTTGAAATTGTTTCACCTCATTGCCGTAGCGCACCTGCGCCGTTCCGCCCGTGATGCTGTGGATGGTTGCCGTGACGAGCCGGCCTTCTTTCCAGGTGATATCCACTTCAAATCCGCCGCGCGCGCGCAGGCCGTGAACCGAGCCGGACGGCCAGGCTCCAGGCAGCGCCGGCAGCAAATCCAGTTCGCCGTCCTGGCTTTGCAAGAGCATTTCAGCCATGCCGGCGGTGATGCCGAAATTGCCATCCAGCTGCGTTGGCGGATGCAGGCCAAACAGATTCGGGCTGGTGAAATATTCGTGCCGGGATGGATCGCGCAGGGCGAACATGTGCTGGACCATATCGTGGGCGCTTTCTCCGTCCCGCAGGCGGGCATAGAGCGCCGCGCGCCAGGCGAGCGACCATTCCCGCACATCGCCCACGAGGCCGCGCGCGTCGAGCGAAACTTTGGCGGCCCGGGCCAGTTCGGGCGTTTTGATGAAACTGATCTGCCGTCCGGGATAAACCGCGAACAAATGAGACGTGTGCCGGTGATGATCATTGGGGGTGTCAAGTTCCGGGCTTCCCGGAACGGCGTTCGTTCCCTTCTTTTCCGTCATCCATTCCAGCAGTTGCCCCCAACTGCCGACGCCCGGTGTTGCCAGCCGGTCGCGCATCGCGGCAATTTCGGCGCGATAATCCCGGTCAACGCCCAGCGCATCGCCGGCGGCGAGATAGTTGTCGAATAAATCCCGGATGATTTCCTGGCAATAACTGACACCGTCCTCCGTCGGACCGTGCTCGGGCGACCAGCCGTCCGGCACGACCAGTTTTCCATCCGGGAGCGCCTTCAAGTGGTCCTCCCAGAACTCGCAGGTTTCCTTGAGAACGGGATAGGTGACGTTTTTCAAATATTCCTTGTCGCCGGTGAACGCGTAGTGTTCCCAAAGCGGCTGGCAATACCACGCGTTTGCGGTCAGGTCCCATTTCCAGCCCAGGTCGCCCTGGATGCCGTGCGACGTGCGAATGGCGAAGCCGCGTTTTGTCATCCGGCCGGCCGGGGTTTTGAGTTCGGGTGCGGCGGCGGCAGCTTTGCGCCAGGCCGGAAGCTGGCTCCGGATCAGGTCCACCAGCGGCAGCTGGCACTCGGACAGATTGGCGGTCTCCGCCGGCCAGTAATTCATCTCGGTGTTGATGTTGACGTGGTAATCCGAATGCCAGGGCGGATGGTTACTGTCGTTCCATAAACCCTGCAGATTGGCCGGAAGACCACCCGGGCGGGAACAGGAGATTAACAGATAGCGGCCGTATTGGAAGAGGAGTGTTTCCATTCCGGGGTCCACGGTATCCGCGGCGGCAATTTTACGCTGATCGGTCGGTTGCGCCCGCTGTGCTGCGGAGGATTGACCGAGATCCAACGCGACGGAATGGAACAACGACTGAAAGTCCCTGATGTGCTCGGCTTTCAACGCCGCATAGCCTTTCTGCGCGGCAGCGTCGAGTTGCGCCTGCACCCGGGCGTGCGGCGGTTCACCGCGATAGTGCCTGGCGTAATCCATGAGATAGTCCGTCCCCGCCGAAACCAGCAGCGTGAGCCGGTCGCAATTTTTAAATTCGATCGTCCTGCCCCGGGCCTGGAGGGAGCCGCCATCGGCAATGACCCGCAATTGCCATTCGTATTTCAATCCGTTGGTCAAAGTGCCGGCGATCGTGATGCCATCTCCCGAGACAAGGCTTTGGGCGTCATGTGAATCTTTCAACTCGATGTTGCCGGTGTAACTTCCGGGCTTGTCCGCGCTGAACCGCGCGGCCAGGATCCCGGCGGGGTGACTGCAAAAATATTCACGCTGATATCTCACTCCTCCGGCCAGGTAGCGGACCTGCGCCAGCGCCTGGCTGATGTCGAGATCACGCCGATAATCGGTTGCCTTGCGGTGCCCCGGCAAATTTACGAGCAAATCGCCGAGAAATTGATATGACCCCATCGTATCGTAATTGCCGGAACGATTTTCGTCGCCGGTCCAAAGGCTGTCTTCGTCCAGGACGATGCGCTCCTGTTCCGGCGAACCGAGAATAAGACCGCCGAGGCGCCCGTTCCCAACGGGCAAAGCCTCGGTCATTGGATCTTTTGCGGGTTGCTGATACCAGAGGACGAGATCGTTCGCGAAAATGGTTCCGACCGGGGCCAGCAGGATAAAAACAAGCAATCCGGCAGGCTGAATTTTGATACCCCGGCGGAAGGGAAAAATATCCCGCAAATTTTGGAGGACGGAAATCATTGTTTCAGCCTGTAAAAAGTCTGCGCCTGGGTGGCAGTATTGACAAGGTTGGTGGATAAATTGCCATTGGCATCAAACAGACCAGTCCGATTTGTCGGCCACTGGTTGATCGGCAGGGCCAGATTGGTGGTTTGCAACAGAGCCCAGTTTCCGCCCGGCGATCCATTGGTTGCCGTAATCGTCAGCATCGTTCCATTCAGACTGAAACCGGTGATCCGCGGTTGCGCGACGACCAGATACAGTTCGCCGCCGCTGATTCGCAGCGAAGGCACCGTGCCGGGAGCGATGCCACCACCGGTTACGGTTACCGAGGAAGGCGCCGTGCCGGCTATTGACCCGGCGTTGCCGGCAGTGGTTTTGGAAATGATTTTATAACCGCCCGCCGCCAGGACCGGGCCAAGGTTATTGAGATTAAAGGTTCCGCCGGGTGCCAGCGTCAAGGTTCCGTTGGTGATGGTGAATGACGGTGTTCCCGCGGTGTAATTCAATGACACCGTTGCCGAACCGCTGCTGATATTTCCGCTGAGCCAGGCGGTTGAACTGCTGTTGCTCAAGGTCTGGGTGGCGCCCAGCGCGAAGGATGAGAGGCCCGACACATCGAATTCGGCTCCTCCGGCGACCGTAATATTGGTGCTGGCCAGGGAGCCGGAACCGCTCAAAGCGAGCGTCCCGCCGTTGACCGTCGTGTTGCCGGTGTAGGTGCTGGCCGCGCTTAAATTCAGCGTGCCGCCGTCGAGCTTGGTCAGGTTGCCGCCGCTGCTGGCCAGCGCCGAGGCGAAGACGACGGTGAGGCCGGAAGGGACGTCGATGCGGCAGGCCTGGTTTGGTCCGGGATTGAAGCGCGAAGAGTAATCTGCCGTATCCACCGGACTGTATTGCAACGTGCCACCGCCGAAAACCACCGTGCCGGATTTGCCCAACGGACCGGAAGTTCCGGGGGTTTCCGCCGCGGCGACAATAATCACGCCGCCGTTGTTGGTTATTCCACCGGTCATCGTATTCGCGCCGGAAAGTTCCAATACGCCGGCACCGGTCTTGGTGATCGCTTTGGTGCCTCTCAGCACCGCCGAAACCAGCAGATCCACTCCGCCCGGCGCGCTGCCGGATGCGATATTGAATGTGACCGGTTGCTTGGTGGAACTGAATCCGCCGGATCCTCCGGCACTGATGGTCGCCGTTGCATTGCCGGCAACCGTCGTTACGGTGATTCCGGTTCCGCCATTTTGAAATCCCAGCAGGGTCCAGCCATGGGTATCACCCGGCGCCGTCGTCAGCGTGCCGCCGGTAAAAATCAGGTTCGCCGCAAGCGAGCATCCCGTGCCCGTGCCTTTGGTAACCGTTCCTCCGTTGATGAACAGGGTGGATGGGGACAGGCCGCCGGTGAAGCCGAAGCCGTCACCCGAGAAGGCCAGCAGGGTCCCGCCAGGATTAACGGTTACATTGCCACTGCCCAGGAAGGTCCGGCCATCCGCAAGGAAACTGTTGCCCTGGGAAACGGAAACCGTGCCGGCGTTGACCGTCACCCCGCCGGAAAACGTGTTACCGCCGGTGCCGCTGCCGGTATTATTGGTCAATACCAGCGTGCCGCTGCCGGCGTTGGTCAGCGCGCCCGAGCCGGTGATGGCGCCGCCGAGGATGATTTCCGCACTTCCTCCATCCACCACGACATTCGTGTTCAAAGTCAGGGCCAGATTGATGGCCTGGGTATTGGTTGAGTCATTGGACAAGTCGTCATCAAGGACGATGCCGTTGCCGTTCAGGATGAATGCGCCGGCATCCCCGGTGAAAGTCAAACCGTTGAAAGCCGTGCCCGCCGTGAAGTCGTTGGTGGCAACGGTCTGCACAGTCCCGGCGAAAAAAAGCAGGTCATTCGCCAGCGGGGCAGTGCCGCCCCAGTTAGCCCCCAGCGACCAATTGCCGTTGGGCGCACCGTCGCCGGTCCAAATGTCGCCGACGGGAGGAGAAACCGTCAGGGTTACCGTAACGGTGTTGGTGAGACCGGCACCGCTGCCGCTCATGGTCAGCGGGTAACTGCCGGCCGGCGTATCGGCCGGAACGGCCACCGTCAAAGTCGAGCTGGCGGAACCGCCCACCGATGGCGGGAGGAAGCCGGCACTCGCATTGGCCGGCAAACCACTCACGCTGAAATCCACGTTGCCGGTGAAATTATTGTTGGTCACGACGCTGACGGTAAAGTTCGTGCTGGAGCCGGCGGGAATGGCCCGGGACGGCGGGCTCGCCAGGAGCATAAAACTTCCGATGACCAGACTGACCGATGACGTATGCGACAGGCCGGCGCTCGTGCCGATGAGATTCAACGGGTAATTGCCCGGGGCGATGGAATTGGAGGCGGTGACCGTAAGGATTGCATTGCCGGCGCCGGTGACGGAATTTGTGTTTAACGTCGCGCTGGCGCCCGCCGGCAGCCCGCTGAAACTCAACGCCACCCTGTTGCTCATCAGGGTCGGGTCACCCACGTTCACGGTGAAAGTCGTGTTCGTGCCCGGAATAATCGTCTGCGACGCCGGCGAGCCGGAAAGGGAAAACAACGGGTAGCCGATGTTCTCCACCGCCGCGCCCCCCAGCCGTTCCTTCAATTGTTCCAGATACAAACTCTGCGGCGATACCATGGTTCCGTCATGATCGTAGGTGCCCGGGTTGCTGCCGGGATTGAGATTCATTCCCGCCCCGCCAATCCACCAGTTGTAATGATTCGTCACCGCCGGGCACTGGACGGAGTGCGACGCCGTGCTGCAGTTGTAAAACACGCTGAAGCCCGCGCCCCAGCCGTTCCCGCCGCCGGTGGTGATTTGAATGTAGGCGTTGCCGATGGTCCCGGAGGCATTGTCGATCAGCAAACCCGTCGCCCAAAGCCGGTGCGGCGTGACGTCAAAGTTTGTTCCGGTCGTATTGCAGTTCAAAAAAACCAACGGTCCGGCGCCCTCATCCCGCGTCTGCAAAAAATGTTCAAAGCCGTTGACGCCCGTCACGCGCTGGACCAGGGACAACTGCGCGTTGTAAAACTCGAAGGCTCCCGGCCGCGCGCTGCCGTTGTTGGGGCCGTTGGCGAAGGTGCAATCCTGGACGGTATTCCATTTGCCGCCGCAGGATACGGCCCCGCCGTAGCCGTTGAAGGCAATATTGCGGACCCAGCAATTTTCCGCGTTGCCCAGGCTGATGGCCAGAATCCCGCCGTTCGAGGCGGTATTGGTCAACCCAAAATTCGAGGCCAGGCTCAGGTTTTCCACCCCGCATTGCTGCAGCCGGCCGTCGGTGTGACGCCACACATCGCCGGTGGTCCATTGCGATTCAATCGGCGTCGGGAGCGGGATGTCCACCGTCACCTGGTTGCTGTTGATGGCAGTGATCGTCCGTTCCGCATCGGTAAAATAAATCAGGTTGGTGCCCCAAAGATTGCTCATGCCGATGGCGGTGATCCACGCCGGCATAAACGGCCGTTCGACCACGATGTTGGTTCCCACGCCCAATTCACTGGTGCTGTCGAGGTGAAAACTCGTCGCGCCCAACGGAACGTAGCTGTCGGTGATGTAGTGGGTGGTGGCGCCGCTGATATGCCCCACGCCGCCGCCGGAAAGAGTGAGGGACGTGCCACTGGTGCCGTAGAAAACCAGGGTGGTGTTGTTCGTCCCCGAACCGCGCAGGACGACGCCGTTGTTGTTGAATGTCAAAGCACCGTCCATTTCATAAGTGCCGGGACTGAGCAGCACCGCGCCGCGAAAACCGTTCGGGTCCGGCGTCACGCTGCCCACTGTGTTGAGGGCGTTCTGGATATTGGCTGTGTTGTCGCCGCCGACGGGACTGACGGTCTGTTGCACCGTCAGATTCGTCGGGATCGCCACGCCGCCACCCTGGTAACCGGCATAGGAATAATCGATCAAGTGATTGCCCAGATTGTCATTGGAATAAACCAGCGTGCTGTTGCCGTCGAAATGGACCCAGTCCGCCTGGGCGAAAACGGTGTCAGGCAGGACCGACACAATTGGGACCAGCAGCGCCCCGATCCATATTTTCAGCCGGCCGACAACCGGCCGGGAGGCGAATAGTACAGTCATATAAATCTGGTCTTCGAACCGGTTCCCTGGGGGCGGTGACGGGGCCAATCAGCTGATTATTGATAGGGTTGTCCGGACGGGATGTCGTTTACGTGCCAGACCAACGTCCAGAGATCAGTCAGTTTGACAGGTTCCACGTGGTCATCGGCAAAAACGATGTTGATAGTGCCAGGCAATGGATTCACCGTCGTGCCAATGCCGGGTTTGACCACTATCCCTTTGACGGGAGGAAATCCGGCATGCCGCGCGATGAGAAAACGCTTGATGTCTCCCACGCTGTTGTCCCCGGTATATAAATTGGCTCCCGGCGGCGTGCCGCCGACGGTAGTGGCTTTGTCGGTGAGACTGTCGGGCCAGGCATCCGGGAATATCCCGTCGCCGAACATGGGCGTGCCCGAGGGTTGTTTGATGTTCGAATCCTTCCCGAAATAGTAATCCATCTCCGGCCGTCCCGTCCCGTACGTCGGAGTAAAACTTTGAAGGCTGCCGACATCACCGAGGGTGGTGTCATACAGCCAGCCGTTGATCGTATAGCTGCCATAGTTGGTTGGATTGGGCAGGGTGTTGGGAGCAATATAATTCCAACAATGTGCGGCATCTCCCGCTTGACCCACGTTCGGATCGATCGGCTCAGCCGCCGTCGGACAGAGTCGGGCCGGATAAACCTGGGACATGTACGTCATCAACGTTCCCAACCAGAGGATTCTGCCGGATGAATAATAATAGGTAATACCGCCGCCGTTGCCACCGGCGCCGCCTTCCTGGCAGCACATGATTCCGGCCATCCCCAATTGCTTGAGATTGCTGGTACAGGCGACCCGTTGTGCCCGGAGTTTGGCCCGGGCCAGCGCCGGCATCAGCAAAGACGCCAGAATGGCGATGATGGCGATCACCACCAACAATTCAATCAACGTGAAGGCCGAACGGTTCTGCGATTTTCCCGACATCTCAATTTTCACAATGTCATTTCTTCTCCTGCGACGTTTCTCGGTTGTTAAATGCCCCCATTTGCTCCCTGAACAGCCGCCGGGCGAAACATCATGCCCGGCGGCTTTTTTGGGATGTTTCCTGTTGTTAATCCTTGTTTATTCCAACAGGAGGTAGAATTCCTGCGCGTCGTTGGTATGAACAATATTCGTCGACAGGTTCAGGTTGCCGCTGCCATCAAATACGTTGGTCAGTATGGACACCCAATTGGTCAGCGGTATCGCCACATTGGTGCTTTCCAACAGTTTGAACTGTCCGCTGGCCGCCCCGTTCGTCGCTTGAATCGTCAGCGCCGGCCCATTGATGCTGAAGTTCGTGATGCGCGGCCGGCCCGGGCTTCCGCCAACGACCGCCAAGTACAGTTCCCCGCCGTTGATTTGCAGCGAAGCCGTTGCCCCGGGGGCCAGGCCATTGCCGGTCACGGTGACTGCGGCAGGCACCGTTCCCGCCACTGACCCGCCGGCCGCCCTGGCGATGATCTTGTTGGTGCTCGACAGCAGCGGCGCGCCGGTGTTGTTGACCTTGAACACCGTGCCGGCAGCCAGAGTCAGCGTCCCGTTGGTGATGGTCAATGACGGCGTCCCCGTCCCATAAGTCAGCCAATCGGTCCCGCCGCTCACATCGGCATTGCCGTTGATGACGGCCGTGGAAGTGCTGTTGCTCAAAGTCTGGTTGGGCATCAGCACGAAGGACGGCGAAAGCGCTGAAACATCAAACGTCGCACCGCCGCCGATGGCGATCACGGGGCTGTTGGAAATGGAACCGGCGCCGCTCAAGGCCAGGGTGCCGGCGCTGATCGTCGTGTTGCCGGTGTAACCGTTGCTCGCCGTCAGCAACATCGTCCCCGCACCGGTCTTGGTCAGGGCGCCGACGGCGGTGGAATAGTCGCCGGATTGGTTCCGCAGTCCCGTGGACACCGTCAAATCCGGACCCGAACCGCTGGTGACCGCCACATTAAAGATGGTATTCGTGCTCAAATGATTGTCCTTGCCGACGCTGCTCGAAATCGTCGACGCCGACGAACCACTCACGGTGATGGTGCCACGCAGTTGAAAAGCCTGGTAGAGATTGGGCTGGCTTTCCGGGGAACCCGACGAAGTCAGTGTCGCGCCGTTGCTCAGCGTCACACTGCCAATCGCCGTGTAATGCGAGCTGGTCACCGTGCCGCCGTTGACAATCAGGGAAGGAAAGTTGGCGTCCGGCAGGGCAGAACCAAACCAGTTTTGAACCGTTCCATTGAGCGTCGCGTTGGCACCGATGGTGATGGTGCGACCGGGGGCCGGGGAACTGCCCAGGCCGGCGTTGCTGCCGTCGTTGGCGGCCAGCCGGTTATCGATGAGCGTTGTCCCGTTGCTGACGACGATGTTGCCGGAAAAGGTGTTGATGCCGGAAAGCGTGAGCGTGCCGCTGCCCATTTGAGAAACGCCGCCGGAACCGCCGATGACCGCGGACATGGCCACCGCCGCCCCTTCATTGAAAAGGAGCGTGCCGTTGTCCGTCAGCGTGCCCGAGGGCAGATTAAAGTTGAGCGGCTCGTTGGTGCCTACCTGCACCGTCGCGCCGGTGTTGATGAGCAGACCGCCGGTGATGGCGGAAAATTCGTTATCCAGGATCAAAGTGCCGTTGCTGACGGTGATGCCGCCGCTGAAATTGTCACCGCCGGCTTCCTGCAACAGCAGCATGTTGGTGCCTTCCTTGATCAATTTTGCCGAACCGGAAATCAGCCCGCTGGCATTGGTAAAGGTATAACTGCGGATGTTGTTGGACACCGTAATGACGCTCGGCAGCAAGGTGGTGGATATATTGACCGTGGTGTTGGTTGAAGAATCGTCAAACGTGACCAGGTCGTTGTCGAAATACCGGTCCACATTGGTGATGCTGGTATTAAACCAGTTCGTCGAAGTGGTGTCCCAGTCATTGGTCACGCCATCGCCCACCCAGATCAGGTTGGCCGCGTTCCCGCTGATGAGCAGGTCAATTTCACCGGCACCGCCGGCACCCGTGTCGTTGATGTTGGCCGTCTGCCGCCCGGTGGCGGCAAACCCGATCAACGTCCAGGATCCGAGGCTGGATTCCGTGTTGTAGGTCATCAACGGATAAGTCCCGCTCTGCAGCGAAGCGAATCCGCTGATCGAGACCGTGTTTACAGCACCGCCAAAGTCGAGGTTGCCGGCGACATTGATTTTGCTGTTGGCCCCGTTGGTCGTTCCGGACAAAACAAACTTGGCCGTCACGCCCTGGAGCGTCAGGTCATTGGAAAAACCGAGCAGCTTGCCGCCATAAAATCCGGCGTCGATGATGCTGGAATTCGCGGCCGTCACATTGCCGGTGATCACGCCATTGCCGCCGAGAGTCCTGGTGGCCGCCAGCGTATAAGTGCCGGTCAATTGCGAAACGTCAAAGGTCGCGCCGTTCGTGACGGCAATCGGCGATGAGGTTAACGAACCCGAACCGACCAGCCCGAGCACACCGTTGCTGATCGTGGTGCTGCCGCTATAGGTATTGGCGCCGGACAAATTCAGCCGGCCGGCGCCGATTTTGATCAGCTTGTGACTCCCGTTCATCGCCGAAGCCACGAGCATGTCCACTCCACCCGGCGCGCTGCCCGACGCGATATTGAAGGTCGTATCCCGCTGAAGACCGATGCCCACTCCGGCGTTGATGGTCGCGGTCGCGCTGGCGGCAAGCGAGTTGACCGTCATCGTCGAGTTATTTCCGTTGAAGGTATAATTGTGACTGCTGGCGCCGGTATTGCCGGGGTCGCTCGTGAGCGTGCCCCCGATGAAAACAAGGTTGGGCAGCGTGACATTAAAGGCGCCGGGCGTGGTCGTCACGGTTCCGGCGTTCAGGGTGATATTCGAAGCATCCGTGCCATAGCCAAAGGCGTCACCCACGCCGGCCATCAAGGTTCCTGCCGCATTGATGGTCACCGGACCGTTTCTCGGAATAGCGCCGTTCTTGTTGCCGCTGCCGGAACCGCCAGCCTTGGACAGAACCGTGCCATTGTTGATCGTCAGTCCGCCCGTCCACGAGTTGACCACATTCAGAGTCAGTGTCCCGCTGCCTGCGTTGGTAATGGCTCCCGTGCCTGAGATGGCGCCGCCGTTGGTGATGCCCGCACTTCCGGCATCGACCGTAATATTGGTGTTGAGCGTCAGGGCAAGATTGATCACCTGCGGATTGCTCGAACTATTGGTAAGGCCAACGATTCCGCCGATGCCGGCGGTATTGTTAAGGGCGATCGCGTTGCCAAACAGGCTGAACGCGCCGGCTCCCGGGTTGAAAAGGATGCCGTTAAAGGCCGTGTTGGCCGCCAGATTGTTCGTGTTGATAAGCCCGGTCGTTCCGCCAAAGGCCAGGGTGTCGCCGGCGATGGGCGGTGTGTTCGCGCCGGTCCAGTTGCCGGCCACATTCCAGTTCGTCGGAGTGCTGCCACCGGTCCAGGTATCAAGGCCATTCGCCGCAAATGCCACATTCACGGTAAATGCGCCGGAAATGAAAATGGCCGGCGCCAGCCGGCACCATCGGAAGAGTTGGTTTTTCATAGGAGTTCTGAGGATTAACGAACGCTCGTCTTAAACAATTTCGGGATTGGGTTTACAAACATGGTTTAACCCTGAAACAATAGAACGTCCGTTTCCCGGCTACTATTGTGAGTTTACACAGGTACGGAGATCGGCGGCGGGTTCAACCGGCGCCAGACTCCCGCTTCGCGAATTTAATCCTGCCCGGGACGGGCCGTCGAAACGCCGGATGCCGAGGCTGGAGTCGGAGCTGTTCCTGTGGTTTTCTCATCCGCCAACGACGGTCCGCCACAATAAAAGGCCCGGACACGAAAATAGCATTTCGTGTTCGGGGGAAGCAGCGACGCCCGGAAGGAAACGGTATTGGTCTCCTGAAGCGCGAAGACGCGAAAATCATGATCCGAGCCGCAGGAAATCTCGAGGAGATAACCGTCTTCATCCTTCGCATTGTCCTTCCATTTTAAATCCACGATTCTCGGCCCGACCCGCGTGGCCGTCAGGCCCGATGGCGCCGCCCGGTCGGCTGTCAAAGGATTCCTCAGGAAATTCGTTCCCGCCTCTCCGGCCGGCGCCAACCCCGGCTCCACGCCGCCATTCCCCGACGCCTCATCCGGGGCGTCCCCGGAGGCAAAGCTGACTGCCGGGGATGCCTTGCCAAAAAAGGGACGCAGCCGGTAGGCAAACCGCGTATCGGGCATCAGCCGGGGATGCCGGTAGGTGGTCACCTCCGCCAACACAATGTCGAGAATGCGAAATCGGGTGTCCGCCCCCATGTTGAAATCGATGAAATAACCCGCCACGTCCGGAATATGGCACTTCCATTTCAGGTCGATGTTGACGGGATCCGTCAACGTGGCCGTCAGCTCAATGGGAAGCCCATCGGCAACCGCGACGGACGCCGCATTATTGGCGGCAACGATACCAGGATGGCCCGGCATCAGCGCCGCCGGCGGCAGTTCCGATTTTTTTTCCGGAGAACAACCAGCCAGCAAAACCATGATCAGAGAAACACCCGGCAGAGAGAGAACTGTTTTTTTCACAAATCAAAACCGGTGACAGATGGTTTTATCAACAACGCGCGACCGGCCCGCCCGATCGCGCGTTGTTCATGTTGTTCGGTGACGGTTAATGACTGATCAAATTCCATTTCTGGTTGGACCCGCCTCCGGAAGACCATTGATCCATCTGCGTACCCTGTGACCCGCTGGAGCCCGGATCATCGAGCACCTTGCCGCTGTGGCGATTGACGAAGGTATAGGTGCCGTCGCTGTTCTGCTGGGGTTGCCATTGGTCGTTTTGCGACGAACCGAATGTCCATTGAATAATGAGCGCGCCATTGCTGGTGGAGGCCCCCTGCACCACGACATCCGAGCCGCTGTTCACGTTGTTGATCTGGTAATAGCCGCTGTCGGTCGGAATAAAGGTGAACAGGGAGTTGTTGGCCCCCTGGTAGGGCCATTGGATGATCGCCGCGCCATTGGCCGTCGAGGCTCCCGAAACATTCAATGACAACCCGCTGGCCACGCATTTGATTTCATAGTTGCCCGAGAAACCGCCGCCGCCGCTGCCCGTCCTCCAGGTGGCGTTGTCCCAGCGAACCGAATTGTTGTTCGGCGCCTGGGTATTGCCGCCATAGTTGCCGAATTTCATGTTATACGTCTGGGAGGTGTCGAGCGTCGATTGGCTGACCTGCGAACCGTTGATCCAATAAGTCAACGTGGCCGCGTTGAAATCCATCGTCCCTGTGACGTGGGCCCCCGTGCCATAAATGTGCGGGGCCAGGACGGGTGAACTTCCCTTGGAGATACAGCCGTCGGAATATTGCGTGCCGTTCCACTTGTACGAGCTGTAGACCCGAAGAAAGCTGTAGGGTCCCGCCGAGCCGAAGAATTGAAAAACAATGCAGGTATCGATCGGTGAATTGACGTACAATATGCCATCGAAGGTGTGGACGCCGCTGCCGAAACTCTGGCCGGTATCGTGTTCGACGCGGCTGCAGTTCGAGCCCAGGCGCGTCATGGTTTCGCTGCTGCTGCCGCTGTTTTCGCCGCCGCTGATGCTGTACGAGAACACGCCGGAAACGCTTTCCGTGGTTATCGCATATTGTTTGTGCGAGCCATTGTTTTCAACGTCAATGGAGTCGGCGCGTACGACCGTTCTGCCCGCCAGCAGCAGTCCCGCCAGGAGCCCGGCAGCCAGGCCGGTTTGGATTGTCCGATTGGTTCTTGTCTTTTTCATGTGGTTTTGTGTTGATTGGTTTCGATTGTCTGCGCTCCGGCCGGAATCTAAAACGGCCGGCCCGGCTTTTGGGCCATAAGGAGATGCACAGGTGTCAGACAGACTTGCTAACACTTTTTTGCGGCTGTGGATATTGTGAGTTCTCCCAGTACGGCGCGAAATGCGCCGGTTCGACTTCGGTTCGAGGCCGTTCCGGCCGGCGGCGGGAAGAATCCCGGCAGCCAGGCGCCACCGAAAAAGTTCGCGGCGGTCCGGGCCCGAGTCTGGGCGTGGAGCTTTTCGTAGATCTGCCGCAATTGCGCCTGCACCTGCCCCCGGGAAAGGTCGAGCCAATCACTGATTTCCCCATAATCGCAACCCTTGGCCAACAGCATCAGGATTTCTGCTTCCGGCCGGCTCAGTTTCTCCGCCGCCGATTTCGGCCGGCGAATCCGGTCAAAATGCCGGATCACCTTGCGGGCGATCTGCGTCGACATCGTGGCCCCGCCGGCACGGAATTGTTGGATCGTTGCAACCAGTTCACCCGGAATCGACGGCTTGGACAGATAGCCGCAGGCTCCGCGGCGGAGCGCTTCGAACAGCAGGTCCGCCTCCTCGAACCACGTCAACAGGAGAACCCGCAATTCCGGCAACCGTTCCCGGAGCCGGGCGACGCACTCCAGGCTGCTCATGTCGGGCAAATGAATATCCACCAGCGCCACCTCCGGCGGTTTAAAGGCCATGCCCGCCACGGCGGCTTCACCCGAAGCGTAGAGATCCAGGCAGTGCAGTTCCGGCACCCGGTCCAGCCAGGCGGCCAGACTGGCGCGGGTGGCCGGGTGCCCTTCCACGATGGAAACGGTGATCGGCCCGGAACCGGCCAAAGCCTCCAGTCCGGATTCACCGCCGGCGGATAACGCGTTCATGGAGTTTATGGGTAGCGGATCCGCTTCGGGATTTCTATTGTGTGTTTACACAGTGGGATGCCGGATGGCCGGAGTTCCCCTTGCCCGGAAAGCGCCTCTGGCCCGGCCCTGACCCGCCCGCCGCGAAGCTCAAGTCTGATTGAAGTATTTTGCCGTTGCTTCCGCCCGGGACTGGACGTGAAGTTTTTCGTAGATGTGCTGCAAGTGCATGCTGACCGTGCTCATCGAGATGTTCAGCCGGGCGCTGATGTCCTTGTACAGATAACCTTTTACCAGCAGGGCCAGGATTTCCTGCTCCCGGGCCGTCAGCTTTTCCACGTCGGAAGCGGGTTTTTGAATCCGATGAAAATGTTCCACCACCTGCCGGGCCACCTGTCCCGACATCGGCGCGCCGCCGGTATGAACCTCGTCAATCGCCAGGATCAGCCCGGCGTAACCGGCTTTTTTGAGCAGATAGCCGCTGGCACCGGCGCGAAGCGAATCAAAAATCCGGTCGCTGTCCTCGTAAGTGGTCAGCATCAGAACGCGCAGTTGCGGCAACTTCAGTTTCAGTTTGGCCACGCATTCGATGCCGCTCATCCCGGGCAAGTTGATGTCCACCAGGGCGACTTCCGGTTTTTCGATCGGGAGGTTGCGCAAGGCTTCTTCGCCGGTGGCGTAATCGCGCAAAAGCCGCACCTGCGGCGCGCGGCTCAACAATCTCAGCAGGCTTTGTCGCGTCTTCGGATCATCCTCCACGATGGATACGGTAATCATCGGCATAGATTCGGAAACCCGGACGAAGAACAGTCAACCAATCCCGGGGGACATTCCAGAAAAATATGGCGGTCGGTGGAATTTCATTCCCGGGGAGACCAGATGCAGGTCAAAGTCACTTTTGTGCCGATTTCCGGTGTGCTTTGAATTTCGAATTGTCCGCCGATGGTTTCCATTCGCTGTCGCATGTTGCGCAAACCATCCGCGGAAGGATGGTCCGGCGCCCGTTCAAATCCGCGGCCGTCGTCCTCAATGACCAGCACCAGCGATGTGTCGTCGATGACCATGCGCAACCTCACTTCCGTTGCGTGCGCGTGGCGCACGGCATTATTGAGGGCCTCTTTCGCGGCGAGAAAGAGATGGTGCCGGGTCTCGGTGGAAACCGTCCGGGCGGGCGGATAATCCGGAAAATCCAGCCGGCAACGCACGTCGGCAACTTTCAGAAAATCGATCGCAAACTGGCTCAGATAATTGATCAAATGCGGCAGGGTATCATTGCGCGGATTGACGGCCCAGACGGTTTCATCGAGGGATTGGATGATCTCCATCGCCGCGGCGGAAATTTCCAGCGGGTGTTCGGGGGCATTTGGCGGCGGCACGCGATTCTGCAACGCCAGTTCGTCCAGCAGCAGCACAATGCGCGTGACGCGGCTGCCCAGATCATCGTGCAAATCGTGGGCGATGCGTGTTCGTTCCTGTTCGACCATGTGTTGCAGCCGGGTCCGTACCAGTTCATCCTCCGCCCGTTTGCGTTCCGTGATTTCGTCCTTGAGCAGTTGATTGGCGGCAAACAATTCCGCGGTGCGTTTGCCCACCTGCTGGTGCAACAGGCCGATCCAGGCAACGGCCAGCAGAATCACAAACGCCATGACACAGACCACGATGAGCGCATGCCGGGTCGTCCACCAGGACGGCAGTTCCAGCACCCGGATGTCCGCCGGCGAATTGAGCAACAGTTCAAAAGGAACCGACCGGTCGCCGCTGACGGCGTAGGTTCCGGTCACTTCCAGAAGACTTCCGAGCCGTAATTCCGGAATCTGCCCCGAGGCCGTATTCAACCGCGCCAGATAGATTCGCGTTCCGGCCTGCAGTTCGAAGACCTGTTCCGCCCGGTATTGGCTCACACTCAGCAGCCGGGATTCCAGGCACACCAGGGTTGAATCATGTTGCCGGTTGAGCAGGTCATCCCCCGCAACTTTCACGGGCGCCGGCAAAGATGCCGATCCGGTTTTGCGAACAACGGCGTCCCGCAGGGTGAATAGAGGTTTGTCAAAGGGACTGTCAATCTCCGGAAATCCTACCGCCTCCACCCTGTCGCCGACGCTGGCCTTCGTCCCGTCTTTGGGAATCAGCCGCAGGCCATTCGTGCCATCCATCACATAATAAACGCCGTCACGCTCATGGATGACCTGGCCCATGACTTTGACCCGCTGGAACCCCGATTCACTGGGGTTATAGGTGAACAAATCCCGGATATGCATGACCGGCGCCGAAAAGGGATCACTTGGTGACTGCGCTTCCATTGAGACAAATTTCTGGGAAGGAACGTTGATCGTGACACCCGTAATGTGACGGGCCCGGTCATGATAGGCGTAAACCACCCCGCGCACCCGCACGATGGCACCCAGATACGCCTCCGAACCCCGGCCCCGCAGCGAGCAGGCAATGCGTCCGCCCTTCATGCCAATCTCCAGGTCGCTGTTGGTTGCCTGCAATACCATTCCTTTGACCTCCACCCATTCACCATCCAGTCCGCCGTGAATCAATTCGTCCCAATTGGGCCGCGCGGGTTCGAGGAATTGGCCGGCGCCGAGCACCGTCAGCCGGCGACAGACAATCATGGGCGAGAAATCGCCCGCGGAAGTCACTCCTTCCACCTCGCAAAAATCCCCCGCTTTTATCTCCGCCGCGGCCGCCACCGAATCCAAGCCCCACAAAAAAATGCCGCCTGTTCCATCCTGAAGGGTGCCGCCGATCGGCTTGCCGCGTCCCGTCTTGACCGACGTGATCACTCCCCGCACCACCACGGGATATTTCTGGTTCGCTTCGTCCGGTTTCAACCATCGGATTTGCTGGGCCGCCGTCAACGTCGGCAAAGCCGTTGCCGGAGTATTTGCCTGGGTGAAGGATCGAAAAAAAGCGCTTTGAAAAACCCGGTTGGAACCGCGTTGCTGGAACGTTCCTAAAATTTCAACGTCGGCCCCGGCCATTTCCGGCGACGCGTGTCTTGAATTGACGGTGATTTCCCCGGTTGCATCTGCCAGCAAAAAATTCCGGCCCGGCTGCACCGATTGAACCTTGCCGCGCAAATGAATAATCTGCCCGAAATTGTTAGTTTGCGTCAGCCCGCCGATGAAATCAAGCGGATATCGCTGCCAGGCCGCTTCCGGCAACTGCAGAAGCGCGACGTCGTTCATATTGGACGCCTGCAAACTGGCGGTAATTTTACCGCCCTCGCCGTAAATCGGCGTGCAAATCCCCCGCGCCCGAACCCGGCTGTTGATCAGCAGGTTGGTCATATAGCTCGACCCGCGGGCAACGGTCACCGGTATATATCCGGCTTCCGAACCGACCTCCAGATACAACGATCGACCTTCCTGCCCGACAAACGTCACCAACCCTTCCACTTCGACCGGGTGATTTTCCTCCTCGAGCCGGAGTGGTTGACCGACGCTGATTCGCAAGGGAGAAACCAGGTTGGTCGGGCTGGTTTCTTCCGCTGCCAGTCCCCGGTCCGGCAGTAAACCAATCAGCATCGGGATCACCGCCGCAAAAAATCGAAAGGTTGCGCAAACGGTTGGCATGTTCTTCTGCCGACAACCTGCAACGGATTTATGGCGTTATCAACAGATTCCTTCGAAGCTGATTCCCTCGATCGTTAAGATGCCCCCGGAAACGACAGTCAATGCCGACGAATTTTTCCGCCGTCATCGGAATCACGTCCCGCGCGCGGGCTGTGAATAGTGTGAACAAGTTTTTGGGAACCTATCGCTCCTCCGGCAATCCTACTCCTCGGCGTATCGCCGGCATCGGCCGGGAGGCGCGGAAGTTTAACCCTTAAAACAGCAAGATTCAGGAGGCAGCGATGAAAAAGATCGTGTATATTACGGTTTTGGCGGCGATGGCCTTAAGCGGATCCGTCAGCCGTGCGAGCATCACCAGTGTGACCAATTGGACTTACAGTGCCGGGTTGTATTGCTATACCCCGGTATTGGATTCCTCGCCGAAATTAACCCTCGACGCCTGGCTGTACAACGGCTCGGGCCCGGAACAAATGGGCGGGACGATTCTGACCAGCAGCGCCATCGACCCGACGCTGACCATCAATGATCAGATCAACAATTCCAGCGGAGTCGCCTGGTCCGGATTTGTTCTGGACGTGTTCATGAGCACGACCTTTTCGATTGCCCTGTCGGCTTCGCCGGTGGCCAATCCATCGGGCTGGACCGGGGATATAACCATTGCGCCGCATTTCGATGCCGGCAGCGGACAATTCATGAGCCAGATTGTTTTTTCCGGCGGCACACCGGTTTCACCCAACGCTTCGGATCCCAGCAACCTTTTGAATTTTACCTACCAGGTCAGTTTCAGCGGATCCACCAGCTACAGTTTCACCGAACAGGCCACCGCCGTGCCGGTTCCCGAGCCCGGCGCCTGGGGCCTGTGGACGATCGGCAGCCTGTTACTGGGATTCCGGGCCTGCAAACGCCGGCCGGCGTTCGGTTCCGTTTGCGACAGGGTTTGTTGACCTCGTCCTGAATGGAGTTCCGACCCCGGCGGCATCCCTGCCTTGCCTTTAACATCGGTTTTGGTCTGAACCCCGGATCGGTTTGCCGATAAAAACGGCGAACCGCGAAGCCGGGTTCTTTCTCCTCCCGAGTGCGCAAATTCTGCGCGCTCAAATGGTCGGCTGTGAGCAACGATTGCGCGGAATTTTCATTGATTGCGGCCAAAATCGGGGTTTTTGCGATTGGTATGTTTGTTGCGTAGGGTCGGTTCGCAAGCAACCGATGGCACGGACGTGTCGTCATAAATAATACGTAAACCTGTAACCAGGAGAACATTCAATGAAAGTGAATCAATGGTTAGTGATGGGCGGGATGGCCGCGGCGCTGTTATTGAGCGCCGGCACGGTTTTCGCGCAAAACAATGGTGGCGGCGGCGGATTCGGCGGTGGCGGCCGCGGCAATTTTGATCCGGCGCAATTTCAACAGCGCATGATGGACCGCGTACGGAACGACTTGAATTTCACGAACGACACCGACTGGGCCGCGGTTCAGCCGCTGATTCAGAAGGTGATGGACGCGCGCCGCGACGTCGGTTTCGGCGGCGGCCGTATGGGTCGTAATCGTGGCGGCAACAACGGCAACAACGGTGGCGGTGGTGGCAATGGCGGTGCACGCGCGGCGATGTTCGGCACGCCCAGCCCGGAAGCCGAAGCCCTGCAGTCGGCCATCGACAACAACGCTCCATCCGCCCAGATCAAATCACTGCTGGCCAAGTACCAGGCTTCGCAAAAAGCCAAACAGGCCAAGCTCGCCACTGCCCAGGAAAACCTGCGCAAAGTCCTGTCCACCAAACAGGAAGCCCAGGCGACGCTCATGGGTTTGCTTGAATAGGGTTGATCGAAGCTGGCGCTTGCTATGAGTGAAGCTCCCGTTCAAGACACGTCGTTGAAGCAGTTGCTGGACCGCATGATTGCGACCCGGCAACTGTCTTCTCTCGACGCCGAGTCCCTGCTCCGCTCGGGATTGCCCGTCAAATCCGAGGAGGATGTCCTCCGCTGGCTGGCGAAGGAATACGACCTCGTTTACACGACGCTTGATGATGTGGATCCGGACCGCCAGCTTCTGTCTCTTTTTCCCGCCCGGCTGCTCTTGAAGGAGGAGCTCCTGCCGCTCAAACGCCTGAACGGCACCGTCGAAGTCGCCACCAGCCGCCTCTTCGCCACGCAGGGACTGGACGCCCTGAAAACGCTCACCGGCCTGAACCTCAAGCCGATTCTGGCCTCCAGTGAAGTCATTCAGCGCGAAATTAAAAAACGCCTCGGTGTCGGTGCCGACACCATCGATACCCTCGGCGAGGAAAAGGGATTCCAGGTCGTCGACGAAAATGCCGACGACACCAATCTCGACGAAGCCGCGGAGGACGAGGCCTCCATCATCCGCTTCGTCAACCAGGTTTTGAAAGACGCCATCGAACTGCGCGCGTCGGATATTCATCTCGAACCGTTCGAAGACGAATTCCGCATCCGGTACCGGATCGACGGCGTGTTGCAGGACGTTCCGGTCCCGGCGCAGCTCAAACGTTTCCAGCCGGCGATTGTCTCCCGCGTCAAAATCCTGAGCCATCTCAACATCGCCGAGAAACGCCTGCCGCAGGACGGGCGCATCCGGGTGCGCATCGAGGAGGCCGAAGTGGACATCCGCGTCTCGGTCATTCCCATGCTCCACGGCGAAGCGGTGGTCATGCGCCTCCTGCGCCAGAACTCCACCCTGCGCGGCATGGGCGAACTCGACATGGACAACCGTGAGCTGGATTGCTTCCGGCGCGTGCTCGAGCTGCCGCACGGCATTATTCTCGTCACCGGCCCCACCGGCAGCGGCAAAACCTCGACGCTCTACACCGCCCTGAACGAGATCAACGATTCCGTCCGCAAAATCATCACCGTGGAAGACCCGGTGGAATACCAGCTCAAAGGCGTCAACCAGATCCAGGTCAATGAAAAATCCGGCCTCACCTTCGCCCGCGGGTTGCGTTCCATCCTGCGCCATGACCCGGATGTGATTCTCATCGGCGAAATTCGCGACCAGGAGACCGCGCAGATCGCCGTGCAGGCCTCGCTCACCGGCCATCTCGTCTTCTCCACGCTGCACACCAATGACGCCCCCGGCGCCGTCACCCGGCTGGTGGACATGGGGGTGGAACCCTATCTCGTCGCCTCGTCGCTCGAAGCCGTGCTGGCCCAACGGCTGGTCCGGGTGCTCTGCAAACATTGCAAACAACCCGATGCGTCGCCGACCGCGCAGGCCTTCAAGGAACGGCTGGGTATTCCGGCCAATATAACCTTGTACCGCTCCGTCGGCTGCCGCGAGTGCCGCAACACCGGCTTTTTCGGCCGGCACGCCATTTTTGAGTGGATGGACAGCGACAACGAAATCCGCCAGCTCGTCTTGAAAAATGCTTCCACGGACCAGATCCGCGACGCCGCCCGCCGGGGCGGCATGCGCACGCTCGCCGAAGACGGCTGGCGCCTCGTCCGCCTGGGCATCACCACCGTGGAGGAAGTGTTGAGCGTCACCACGGCCAAGGAAGTCGCCCGCACCACGAAAAACGACACCCAGGACGCCGCCGCGTCAGCCAGCCCGCAGAGCATTGCGGTTTCACGGTGAAGTTATGAAACGGAAACATTCAACGCTCAACATTCAACTTCCGACGTCGAAGTTGCCCATGATGGCAACGGACGGCGTTGGGCGTTCGGTGTTGAAGGTTGAAGGTTGAATGTTTCCCTGAACCCGAATGCCCACCTTTTCCTATCGAGCGTTGCAGCGGGACGGCACCATGGCCGAGGGCCAGTTGGAGGCTCCCGGCCGGCCGGACGCGCTCCGGCAGATGGAAACGCTCGGCCTGCGCCCGGTGAACCTGGCGGAAAAGGCCGGGGCCGGCCCGGGCAAAAACGGTTCGGCCGCGCCGGTGTTGCCGGGAAACCTGTCCTTCAAGTTCGAATCCAAAAAAGTCTCCGCCAAGGACCTGGAAAATTTCACCCGCCTGCTCTCCAGCCTGCTGGCCGCCGGCGTGCCGCTCAGCCGTGCGTTGATGATTCTTTACCGGGAAGCCGCTTCGGCTGCCGCCCGCGCCAAGTGGAAGGAAGTCCATGACCTGGTCATCGACGGCATGTCGCTGGCCGACGCCATGGCGAAATCGCCGGAAACCTTTCCGCGCGTTTATGTGGCCATGGTCGAGGCCGGCGAAGCGGGCGGATTTCTCGACGTGGTGCTGGCGCAGATCGCCGATTTCCAGATGCGGGAGAAGGAATTGAAATCCAAGGTAACGACCGCGATGGTCTATCCGTGCATTCTGCTGGTGCTCGCGCTGGTGGTCCTCACCGTCCTGCTGGTCTTTTTCATTCCGAAATTCCAGAAAGTCTTCAGCAGCGTGCATGGCGCGCTGCCTTTAATCACGCAGATGATCATCGGGGTCAGTTACGTCGTCCGGTCTTATGGATTTTTTGTGGCGGCGGGGCTGGTCGTCATCGTGTTGCTGGTACGCGGCTGGGTCGCGTCGGAAAAAGGGCGCCGGGTCTGGGAAGGCTTCGTTTTGCAGGCGCCGCTCATCGGACCGCTGGTGGCGCAGTTCGCCATGGCGCGGTTCTGCCGGATGCTGGGCACGCTGCTGGGCGCCGGCGTGCCGCTGGTGCACGGCCTGAACGTCGCCCGCAAATCCATCGGCAACCAGATCCTGGTGGATGCCGTCTCCCAATCGATCGAGCGCGTCCAACAGGGGGGCCGGCTCGGTCAGAGCCTGGCCGAATGCAAACAGCTCTTTTCCGGGTCCGTCATGGAAATGGTTTCCGTGGCCGAAGAAAGCGGGAAACTGGACGCCGAACTCATCCGCATTGCCGGTGTGACCGAGACCGACCTGGACCGGCACCTGAAGACGGCCGTGGCGTTTGCCGAGCCGCTGATGCTGTTTCTGATCGCCGGATTCATCGGCATTATTTTCATCGGCATGTTGCTGCCGGTGTTCTCGCTGCAGGATTACATCAAATAGAATGAATTGAACCTCTGACACCTATGAAAATCAAAATCGCCGCCCAAAACCGATTGCCAATTGCCGATCGCCGATCGCCGATGGGTTTCGCCAATGCGTCACGCCTGGATGTTTCAATCGCAAATCGCAAATCGCAAATCGCAAATGGATTTACGCTCGTCGAAATGCTGCTGGTGATCACCATCATCGGCATTCTGGCGGCGCTGGTGGTTCCCAAGATGGTCGGCCGCAGCCAGCAGGCGCGCCTGGCCGCCGTGCAGGCCGACCTGTCCTCCATCAAAACGGCGCTGGATGCATTTGAAGTCGACAACGGCGGGTATCCCCACAACCTGCAGGATTTGCTGCAGCAGCCCAACAACGCTTCGCACTGGCACGGACCCTATCTCGATAAAATTCCGGTGGATCCCTGGGGCAATCCTTACGTCTATTACTTTCCCGGCAAACACAATCAGAATGGCTTTGATCTGCTGTCGGTCGGTCCGGATGGCAAAGAAGGATCGGAAGATGACATCGGCAATTGGCAAAGCAAATAAGCGGGTCACGGGTCACGGCTTTACGCTCGTTGAACTGCTGCTCGTCCTGGCGTTGCTCGTGATTATCACGTCGATGGTGGCGCCGGCCATGTCGGGATTCATCCGCGGTCGGGCGCTGGATTCCGAGGCGCGCCGGCTGGCGGCGCTATTGCATGCCGGCCAGAGCCGCGCGGTGTCGGAAGGCCTGCCGGCCGTGGTGTGGGTGGACGAAAAAAACGGCGCGTACGGCCTGACCACGGAAACTCCGCCGGCGAACGGTGATCCGAAGGCGGAACAATTGCCCGTCGATGAAAATTTGCAGATCTCGGTTCTGAATGCGGGAACAACGAGCCCGACGCTGTTTCAAAATTTGCCGGCCGTCCGGTTTTTGCCGGATGGCACCGTTGATGAAAACAGTCCGCAGACGTTGCGGCTGATGGATGCCAAAGGCGAGGCCCTTTGGCTGGTCGAAACGTCCAATCACACCGGATATGAAATTCGCGATACGGACAAGTGACAAGTGTCGGGTGACACGTGACAGGAAAAAGCTCGCCGGTGAACGGCGTGGCTCGTGTCACGTGGCTCGTGTCGCGTGTCACGTCGGCGGTTTTACCCTGGCCGAGGTGCTGGCGGCCATGTTGTTTCTGGCCATCGTCATCCCCGCGGCCATCGAGGCCCTGCACGTGGCCAGCCTGGCCGGCGAAGTCGCCGCGCGCAAAGGCGTGGCGGCGCGGATTGCGGACCGGGTTTTGAACGAGAGCATTGTGACGACCAATTGGAACACCGGCACGCAGAGCGGCACGGTCAACACCGGCGGGCAGGAATTCCGCTGGACCGTGACCAGCCAGAACTGGCCGGCGGATGCCAGCATGCAAATGCTGACCGTGGAGGTGAAATATGCCGCGCAAGGCCGCGATTTTTCCGTGAAACTGAATACCCTGGCCAATCCATTGATCCAGCCGGCGGCCACGGGCACGCAACCATGAACGTCCCTCTGCACAAGTGTCGAGTGTCGAGTGTCGAGTGTCGAATGTCGCCGCTCGATCGGCAGGACGTTTTTAATTCCGGTCACGTGTCACGTGTCACGTGTCACGTTGCTGGCGCCTTTACCCTGATTGAAATGATCCTGGCGATCGGCGTGGCCGCCATTGTCCTGGTGGCCATCAATGCCGTGTTTTTTACCGCCCTGCACCTCCGCGATGCCACCCAGGCGGCTGTGGATGAAGCCGCGCCGGTGGACCAGGCGCTGACGATTTTGCGCCGCGATCTGCAGTGCGCCATGCCGCCGGAGCCCAACGGGATTTTTTCCGGCGACTTCAAAGTGGGCAACGTGACCAGCCTGGGCACCAGCCTGCCCGTTTCGGCTGAAATTTATACCGCCACCGGCACCTTGCACGAAAATGATCCGTGGGGCGACGTCCAGCGGATCACCTACGAGTTGAAAGATGCCGCCGACCGCAATGCCGCGGGCAAGGATCTCGTCCGCAGCGTGACCCGCAACCTGCTGACCGAGACCACGCCGGCCATCGAAGACCAGACCTTGTTGAGCGGCGTTGCCGGACTCCGGTTTTCCTGCTTCGACGGCACCCAGTGGCTCGATGCCTGGGATACCACCGACCTGACCACCGCCGACACCAATCTGCCGGTGGCCGTCCGCGTCCAGATTCAGATGGCGGGCAGCACCGGCGATCCGGTTGAAATCCTGGTGCCGATCGATTCGCAATCCCGCACCAATACCTGAGATGAACATGAATCGAAAACAGCGAACAGCGAACGTTGAACAGCGAACAGCGAAGACGGGTTCGAACTTCGGTTCCTTTGACGTTGGGCGCTCGAGGTTGGGCGTTCGGCGTTCCCCCGGGGAACGGGGCTCGGTGCTCATTCTGGTGCTGTGGATTGCCATCGGATTGGTCGCCATCGCGCTGTATTTCGCCCATTCGATGACGTTTGAACTTCGCGCCTCGGACAATCGCACGTCCGGCCTGGCGGCGGAACAGGCCATCGAAGGCGCGGCGCGATACGTCGGTTGGGTGCTTTTGAATTACGCCACCAACGGCGCCGTGCCGGATAAAGCCGAATTTCCCTGCGAAGCCGTGCCGCTGGGCGATGCCCGTTTCTGGCTCATCGGCCGCGATCCTTCCGGCCTGCCGTCGTCCGATCCGTATTTCGGCCTGGTCGACGAAACGTCCAAATTGAACCTGAACCGCGTCGGCACCAACATCCTCTCCTATCTGCCCAACATGACGATCGATTTCGCCAAGGCCATCACCGACTGGCGCAACACCAACGGCTCCGGCCTCTATTCCAGTGATTACACGTCGCTGGGATATTCCGACAAAAATTATCCGTTTGAAACCGTGGACGAACTGCGCCTGGTCTACGGCGCCACCATCACGGCACTCGTGGGCGAGGACATCAACCGCAACGGCGTGCTCGACGTGAACGAAAAAGATCTGAACGGCAACGGCACCCTGGACCCGGGCCTGTTTGAATACGTCACCGTTTACAGCCGCCAGCCGAATTTTCACGCCGACGGCACCATGCTGACCAATGTAAACACCCAGGCCCAGCTGCGGAACCTGTTACAGGCCACGTTCGGTTCGGGCCGCGCGACCCAGATCCTGGGCCGGCTCGGATTCACCGGCGGTGGCGGGGGTGGCGGCGGGCCGACCTTCAACAATCTTCTGCAGTTTTATGTGTCCAGCGGCATGACTTCGGCCGAATATGGCCAGATCGCCTACGGCATCACGGACACGACCAACCGTTACACCAACGGACTGCTGAATATCAATACCGCCGATATCACTGTGTTGACGGCGCTGTTCATGGGCCGGGGCGTGGACCAGAATACCGCCGCGTCGGCGGCCCAGCAACTGGTGACCTACCGCGAACAGAATCCCGCCAATATCGGGACGCTCGCGTGGATCGTTGACGCGTTGGGCAACAACAATCAGGTGGTCCAGGCACTCGCCGGCGCCGGCCGCGACTATATCACCACCCAAAGCTTCCAGTTTACTGCGGACATCGCCGCCGTCGGCCCCTTCGGCCGTGGTTATCGTCGGGTGAAATTCGTTTACGACCTCAGCGAAGGCGCGCCCAAGATCATTTATCGCCAGGACCTCAGCCGGCTCGGCTGGGCGTTGGGCGAAAAGGCGCGGACCACCTGGGTTACCCAAACCACTCCATGAAAAACATTTTGAAAATCAATTTTTCGCGGCGCCAGAAACTGACCGGCCTGCTCGGCCTGGCGCTGGACGGCAGCCGCCTCGACGGCGTCGTCCTCCGCCGCACCAACGGTTCGTTGCAGCTCCAGCAGACATTTTCCGCGACGCTGTCCCTCGATCCGCTGACCGCCGCGCCGGAGCTGGTCGGCCGGGAGATCCGCAACCAGCTCGACGCTGCCGGAATCCGCGAACGCCGTTGCGTGGTGGGGATGCCGTTGAAATGGATCCTGACCGCCCATACCGAATTGCCACCGCTGCCCGAGGCCGATGCCGCGAGCCTGCTGCAACTGGAGGCGGAACGCGGTTTTCCGTGTGATATCGCCACGCTGCGGCGGGCCGATTCCCGCTGCCGGCTTCCCGGCGACAAGCAATACGTGACGCTGACGGGTATTCCCAACAACCAGCTTGAAGCTCTGGAACAGGTATTGTCCGCGGCGAAACTGAGGCCGCTGAGTTTTTCGCCCCGCATTGCGGCGCTGCAGCCGCCCACGTCTGAGGGCGTGTTGGCCCTGGTCATTGGCGAGAACCACGTGTCGCTGCAAATCACCAGCGGCGACGGCGTGGCGGCGTTGCGGTCGCTGGAAGGCGCGATTGAACTGGAAGGCGCCCGGCGCACGCTGCATGCCGGCCTGGTCGCGCGCGAGGCCCGCATCACCCTGGGCCAGCTGCCGGCCGCGTTGCGCGAGTCCGTGCGCCGCGTCCGCATCTTCGGCCCCCGCGACCTGGCCCAGGCATTGGCGGATGAAATGGAACTGCGATTCGAATCGATGAACCTGCCGGTGGAACTGGTCACCGCCTACGCTCCGGATGAATTTGGCGTGCAACTGCCGCCCGCGTCGGCCGTTTCCGCCGCGTTCAGCCTGGCTGCCCGGCTGCTGGCGGGACAGGCGCCGCATTTTGAATTCCTGCCGCCCAAACCAACGGCCTGGCAGCGGCTCGCCACCCGCTATTCCTCCAGCCGGCTGCGGTCCGCCGGCGCGATTGCGGCCGCCATCATCGCCCTGGTCGGCGGACTCTTCTTATTCCAGGAAATCCAACTGGTACGACTGCGTTCACAGTGGTCGGGGATGGCGGCCAAGGTCAAGGAATTGGACGGATTGCAGCAGCAGATCCGGCAATACCGGCCGTGGTTCGACGACACGTTCCGCAGCCTGAGCATTTTGCGGCAGTTGACGCTGGCCTTTCCGCAAGATGGCGCCGTCACGGCCAAATCGGTGGAGATCCGCGACGGCACCGCGGTCAACTGCTCCGGCACCGCGGCCGATTACACGGCGTTTTTGCGGATGATGAACCAGTTGCGGTCGGCCCAGGGCGTCAGCGACCTGAAGCCGGACCAGATCCGCGGCAATTCACCGCTGCAATTCACGTTTGATTTCCACTGGAACAAAGGAGGCGGCAATGAAAATTGAAAATCGCCAGCAACTGCTGTTGGTCATCACCGTCGCCGTGGGCGTGCTGTATGCCGCCGACCAGGCATTGATCGAGCCTCTGGCCGGCTGGTGGAAGACGCGGTCCAAAGCCGTGGCCACGCTCCGCACACAGGTCGAAAACGGCCGGCATCTGATCAAGCGCGAAGCCGCCCTCCGCAATGAATGGACCGAGATGCGCACCAACACACTGGCGGCCGACGCGTCGCTGGCCCAACAGCAGGCGCTCAAAGCCTTCGACAGCTGGTCCCGCGCCAGTGGCGCCAGCATCAATGGCATTACGCCGCAGTGGAACAATGACCCGTCGCAGGATTACCAGACGCTCAACTGCCGCGTGGAGGCTTCCGGCGACCTCGGCACGCTCAGCCGGTTCCTGTACGAAATCGAAAGCAGCCCGATGGCGCTGAAACTCGAATCGGTGGACCTCACTGCCCACGACAGCACCGGACAACAATTGACCCTCGACCTCCAGATCAGCGGACTGGTCCTGGGCCCGCAACTTCAGACCCAATGAGATCAATCCAAACAGAACCGCATCCTCAGGCGGCCCGACGGGTCCGCGCCCTTATCGTCGCCGGTTTGCGGATCTCCGCAGTAGGGGCCATGGTCTTCGGCGCCGGCGCCGGCGCGCAGTCGAATAACCCGCCGGCCGGCACCGATTACCCGGCTTTCCGGATGATCGCCGACCAGAACATCTTTGATCCCAACCGCTTTCCGCACAACGTCCGCGAGCGTCGGAACTTTTCCCGGTCGGCTCCCGGCTTTTCCCTGGTCGGCACCATGGCCTATCAAAAAGGCATGCTCGCCTTTTTTGACGGAACCGATTCCGATTACCGGAAAGTGCTCGCGGTGGATGGAACCATCGCCGGGTACCGCGTAACGGCCATCACCTTGACCGGCGTCCGGCTGGTTTCCAGCAACAAGCCTGTGGAGCTGGTCGTCGGCGCGCAAATGCGCCAGCAGGGCGGCGGATGGCAGTTGGCTGCCCCGGGCGAAGGCGAGTTGTCCTCCTACAGCCGTGACACCGAATCCGCCTCCGCCGACCAGGCCGCCCCCGACCAGCCGTCGGCGCCGCCTTCCAGCAGTGAACCGAATGATGTGCTGAAACGACTCATGCAACAACGAGAACAGGAATCCAAATGAAAACGAAGATCCTCAAATTTGTCCCGGTGCTGTGCCTTCCCGCACTGCTCCTGTCCGCCGCCGCCCAAACGGCCGCCGACGAACCCGCGCCGAACAACCCCAACCCGGCAATCGCCGCGCCCGAAACCCCGGGCCCGGCGCCGACGCTTCCGGGCGACGGACCGGCGGCAGCGGCGGAAAATCCGGCCGCCGCGCCGGCCGCGGAACCAGATGTGACCGCACTGCCGGCTTCAATCGCGGCGACCGGCACCAATGTCGACCAGTTGCGGTTGAATTTCCGCAACGCGCCGCTCGACCTGGTCCTGAATTATCTCAGCGATGCCGCCGGATTCATCATCGTCATGGACACCCAGGTCCGCGGCAACGTGAGTGTCATCAGCAGCCATCCCATGACCCGGAACGAAGCGGTCGACCTGCTGAATTCCGTCCTGAACAAAAACGGTTACGCGGCCATCCGGGACGGGCGGACGCTGACGATCGTCGATAAAAATGACGCCAAGACCCGGGATATTCCGGTCAAGGTCAGCAACGATCCGACCAGCATCCCGAAGAATGATGAGATCGTCACCCAGATCATTCCCATCCGGTTTGTCGAAGCGCGGCAATTGGTGTCGGACCTGTCTTCGTTCGTGTCGCCGCAGGCCACCGTGGTGGCCAACGACGCCGGAAATTCCATTGTCATCACTGACACGCAATCCAACATCCGGCATCTGGCCGAAATCATCCGGGCGATTGACGACAGTGCCGAGGGCGAAACGGAGATCCGGGTATTCCATCTCAGCTATGCCAGCCCGGCTGACGTGGCGGCCGAACTGGGCCAGATTTTCCCGTCGAACAACAATGGCAACGGCACCCAGACGCCAATCCGGTTCGGCGGCGGCGGGCCGGGCGGCGGCCCGGGCGGTGGTGGTGGTGGCGGCGGGTTCTTCCGGCGGATGATGGCCCAGGCGGCTGCCGGCAGCGGTGGTCAGAATGCCCGGGTGCAAAAGCAAACCCAGGTGGTGGCGGTGGCCGACCCGCGCACGTCGTCGGTCGTCGTGACCGCTTCCAAGGATTTGATGGACGAAATTTCCGGCATGATGGCCCAGCTGGATGTGCCGTCGACCCGCGACCAGAAGGTGTTTGTTTATCACATGAACAACGGCGATCCGCAACAGACGCTGCAGGTGCTGCAGGGCATGTTCCAGAACGGCAACAATTCGCGCAGCGGCACCAGCTCGACGTCGGGCAGCGCGTTGCAGAACCGTGAAACCCAGAATGCCACCACCATCGGCAACTCGCCCTCGTCCACCACGGGTATGGGCGGCGGAACCACCCGCGGCGTCGGCGGCACGGGCGCGCTCTTTTAACCGATTCGAGACCTCTTTCAACCCAAGGCAAATTATGAAAACACAATTCAACCAGTATCTGGCCGGTCTGCTGGCGGCCTTTTGTTTCGCCGCGATCGAACTTCAGGCCCAGCCCCGGCCCGGTGGCGGCGGCTACGGCGGTTTTGGCGGCGGCGGTTTTGGCGGCGGTGGATTTAACAATTTCAACCGCGGCAACAACAACTCCGCCAACAACAACGGTTCCTACAACAATAACGGCACCGTCGGCACCGCGACCTTCTCGGTCGATCCGGATACCCACAATATCGTGGTCATCGCCGATGAACAGACGGCGGAACAGATCCAGCAGGTGATCAAAAATCTCGACCGGCCGAAGCCGCAGGTGCTCATCAAGGTGGTGTTCCTGGAAGTCCAGCACAACGATTCCTCGGAAATCGGCATTGAAGGCGGCTGGACCAAAGGCTTCGGCAATTCGATGACCGGCAACGTGGCCCATGTGTTCGGCCTGGCCGGATTGAATTCGGTGGTGACCAATTTCAACTCCATGGGCGGGCCGCTGTCGTCGGCGTTGTCGCCCAGCGCCGCCGGCAACGCAGCGGGTTTTTACCAGATTGTCGGAACCGACTTCCAGGCCACCTTGCGGGCCATCGCCCAGGCCGGCAAGGCCCAATTGCTCTCGCGGCCGTCCATCCTGGCGCGCGACGGCCAGCCGGCCACCATCACCATCGGCCAGGACGTGCCCCTGATCACCGGCGTCAGCTATTACACCTCCGGCGGCAGTACCATTCCCATCCTCACGCCCACGTATACCCCCGTTGGCATCATCCTGAAAGTTACGCCGTTCATTTCTCTGCAGGGTTCGGTGGAAATGATCCTCCAGCCGAGCATTTCGTCGGTGGATCCGACTCTGACCCAGACCATCGCGCCGGGCGTCAACACACCTTACCTGGACGTGCGCTCGGCGGACACGGTGGTGGTAACCCCGGATTCCCAAACGGTCGTTATCGGCGGTTTGATGGAAAACAATAAATCCTCCAGCGACAGCAAGATTCCGTTCCTGGGAGACATTCCCATTCTCGGGAACCTGTTCAAATCCAAGTCCAGCGCCGCCGCCAAGCAGGAGTTGCTCATTTTCCTGACCCCGCACATCGTCGGCGCACCCGATCAGCTCGCGGCCATGTCCGGGAACGAAACCCGACAGACCACCATCGTCACCAATTCCTTTACCGAACAGGAGCTCGACCGTTTTCTCGAACGGGTGCCGGTGAAGAAGAGCGGCAAGCCGTGAGGCGACCGGACCCGGGAAACATCGTCTGACCGACTCGAATCATGGAATTGAAACGGCGCAACGCACTGATCTACGGACTCCTGGCGGGAGTCTGGGTATTGGTCATTGCCTGGCTGACCGGCGAACATCTGAGAACCCGCGAGGAAGCCCGCGTCGCGCTGGTCAACCGGGCCAAGGACATTTCCACCACGCTCGGCATTGTGCTCCGGTCGCAACGCCGTTTTGGCGGCGTGGTTTCCAAGGAACGGCTCGAAGTGTCGTTGACCGAACTGGTCCGGCAGGAAAAAACCGAGTTGAACGGCATTGCGCTGTTGAACGCCGCCGGTGAGATGGTGGCCTCGGCCGGCACCGGCTTCGACCTGCAACTGCGCAACGGCGCCGGCACCACCGAAATCTGGGATCCGCAGACCGTCACCATCGTCAACCCGGTCGACCTGGGTACGAACCTCACCTTCGACATCGAAGGCACCAACCCGCCGATCGTAATGTCGCGCCAGGATTTCACCGATCGCTTCGCCACCAACCGGCCCGGCGGCCCGCCGCGGGAGCCGCCGCCCGGCCCGCCGCCGCCGGATTCAACCAACCCGGCCGAGGCCCGGGAAATGCCGCCGCCTCCGCCACCGGACAACGAGACCAACCGTCAGCGCGGTGGCCGGCCCCGCTTCGGCCGGCCGCGCTGGATGAGCGAAGAGGATTACCAGGCGCTGCGCGCCCGGCAGGGCGTTCACAGCTTTGTCATCGTCATGTCCACCCAGCCCCTGCGCGCCGCCCTGGACCAGGACCTTTGGCTCCGCAGCATCATCATCCTGCTGGCCACCTTCTCCGTCGCCGGCTCCGGATTTGCCTGGCGCAACATGGCCCGGTCGGCGGAACTGCAAATCCGCCTCGTGCGGGCCAGCGAAATGAATTCCCATCTGAAGGAAATGAACCTCGCCGCCGCCGGCCTCGCGCACGAAACCCGCAACCCCCTCAACATCATCCGGGGCATGGCGCAGATGATGTCCCGGCAAACCGATGTCCCGGCCGAGATCCGGGACAAGGTGCGCGCCATCGTCGATGAAACCGACAAGGTGACCGCGCAATTGAATGAATTCATCAACTACTCGCGTCCGCGGGAGGTGCGCCGCGCGAAATTGGCCCTGGATTCCGTGGTGAACGAAGTGACCCGCGCGCTGGCCTATGATATCGAGGAAAAAAAGGTCCGGCTCGAAACGCGAGGCGACTCCATCACCATCGAGGCGGACGAACAGATGCTCCGCCAGGCGCTGTTCAACCTCGGTCTCAATGCCATCCAGGCCGTCGGCGAAAACGGCTTGATCCAGATTGTGACAAAAAAAATCAGCGCCACGGAAGCCGCCATCGAAGTTCGCGACAACGGACCGGGCGTCCTGCCGGAACGCCGCCGGGAAATCTTCAAACCCTATTTCACGACCCACCAGAAGGGCACCGGCCTGGGCCTCGCCGTGGTCCAACAGATCGTTCTGGCGCACGGCTGGGAAATCGAGTGCCTGTCCAATGACCACCAGGGCGCCGTCTTCCGCATTACTCACCTGAAACCGGCGGGCTGAATTGCAGTTCAAAGGCCCGTCGTTGCGACAACCCATTAACCGTCCCGGAGGGACGGTTGAAAGAACGAAACCAATTCAGCCGTCCCTCCGGGAAGAAATGCATTTATTCCGACAAACCCGCATTGAAATGCCGGGCTATTATCAAAGGTTCCTTCGGAACCGGATCGAGATCGATGCACTGGTCACATTGGTACCCGCCCGCAAAATTTCTTTTGGCCGTCGCCCGGTTGGTCTAGCCTTGATCCGTGGCAACCGAACTGCGCAAAAAATCCGCCGAGGCCCGCCGCATCCTGATCGTGGACGACGATCCGGGCCAGCGCAGCCTGTTGAATTCCTTCCTGCGCAGCCAGGGATTCGAGACGGTCACGGCGGATTCCGGCCGGAGCGCCCTGGAAACCTTGCGGACCGGAAAGTTCGACCTGATGATCTCCGACGTGCGGATGCCGGGATTGTCCGGGCTGGAAACCCTGCGTCTGGCCCGCCAGGAACACGCCACGCTGCCGGTTTTGCTGGTCACCGCCTTTACCGACGTTCGGGACGCCGTTTCGGCCATGCGCGACGGCGCTTTGAATTACCTCGCCAAGCCGATCGATCTGGACGAATTGCTGGCCACCGTTCGCGAAGCGACGGGCGTGGCCGCCGCACCGCTGCCGTTGGCCGTGGACCGGCCGCTGCCGGATTATGTGGTCGCCCGCAGCCCGCTCATGCAGGCCGTGTTCCGCGATGCCGCGCTGGTGGCGCCGTCCGAAACCCGCGTGCTCATCACCGGCGAAAGCGGCGTGGGCAAGGAAATTGTCGCTGATGTCATTCACGCCTGGAGCCCGCGCGCGGCCGGCCCGCTGCTCAAGGTGAATTGCGCCGCCATTCCCGAAACGTTGCTGGAAAGCGAACTGTTCGGGCATGAAAAAGGAGCCTATACCGGCGCCCATGCCCAGCGTATCGGACGCTTTGAGGAAGCGAATGAAGGCACTCTGCTGCTGGATGAAATCACCGAAATGTCCCCGTCGCTGCAGGCCAAACTGTTGCGGGTCACACAGGATGGACGGTTCCAGCGCATCGGGTCCAACCGCGAAATCAGGACCAATGTCCGCCTGCTGGCGGCGAGCAATCGCAACCTGGACGACGAGGTCAAGGCCGGCCGGTTTCGGGAAGACCTGTTTTACCGGTTGAATGTGGTGGAGTTGAACGTGCCGCCGTTGCGCGAACGGCGCGAAGATATCCTGCCGCTCGCCGGGCGGTTCATCGAGGAACTCACCAAAGGGCGCGCGCGATTCTCCGATACGGTGTCGATTTGCCTGGAACGTTACACCTGGCCCGGCAACGTGCGTGAATTGCGCAACGCGATGGAGCGGGCCGTATTGCTGTCCCGCAGCGAGCTGATTCTGCCGGAACATCTGCCCACGCGCGTGCGCGAGGCGGCCGGTCTGCCGCCGCCGGCGCCGGCCGGCGACGTGCGGCAACTGGAGGATATCGAGCGCCAGGCCATCATGCAGGCGCTGAAAAAACACGACTCCAACCGCACCGAAACCGCCAAAGCCCTCGGTATCAGCCGCCGCGCCCTGATCTACAAACTCCAGCGCTTCCGCGAACAGGGCCATGCCGTGGAATAACAGGCAGGGACGTCGCGCCATCCCTGCCCGACTGTTTTTCCGGCTGGCTTTTCCGACGGGAGCGTTGTCCAATGGCGATGATCACCTATGGGCCGCATGTACCTGTTTGAATGTTCGAAGTGCGGTTACCGTGCCCGGGTTGCCGGCGGCGCGGCGGCGGGTGTGCAGTTTGCCGTCCAGACCATTGCCTGCCTCGATTGCCGGGAACTGCACGATGTTGTCGTCCGCTGCCGGATGGCCTCGCAATCACCGGAAGACCCGCCCCCGAAACTGCCCCGGGCGGCCGCACTGTGGAACCGGCTGCCGTGGGGTGGGAAAACGTGGGTGAAGTTTAAACCGATCTGCCCCGTTTCCACAACGCATCGCATCCGGCTCTGGAAACAGCCGGGCCATTGCCCGAAATGCGGCGTTTTTCTGGAGCCGCACGCGATGCCCTTCCGGGTCTGGGATTGAGCGGACAGCGCATTTAACACAAAGCGCGGATTGTCTCAATCCGCAGCGGAGACGGCACCGCTGATCCGCGGCGAGTTGAGACAATTCGCGCTCCCCTCGCCGATCGGATTTATGGAACGATGACGCGCAGGCGATCGCGCTCGATCGAAAACGTCACCGGCAGCCGTCCAGCCCACTCGCCGTCCAGTTCGAACGCGACCGCCGTGTCCGCCACCAGTTCGCCGGTCGCGGCGCGCACCCGTTGTCCGAACTGTTCCGGCAACCGCCGCCGGGTCAGCAAACCGGCGATACACCGGAACAAGGTTCCTCCGTCGAGCCGCGGGAAGACGGAAAAATCCAGCAGGCCGTCGTGCATGTCGGCGGCCGGAAAGACCGCAAACGGACCGCCGTAAAACCGGCCGTTGCCGATTAAAACCAGTTCACCGGCTGTTTCCCGGCCGTTCGCGCGGACGGTGATGCGGGGTTTCGGTTCCCGCAGCGCCTTCCATCCGGCAATCAGATAAGCCAGCGGGCCGATCTTTTTTTTGTGTTCCCAATCCACCAGTTCAATCGCCCGCGCATCCAGGCCCGCCCCGGCAAGCTGGATGAAATAGTGTTTCCGGCGGGTGCCGTCATCCGAAAATTCCACGCGCGGCAGGTCCAGGCGCATTTCGCGTCCGCGCTGCAAAACCTCCCAGGCCCGCTCCAGGCGGAGGGGAATCCGGAGTTCGCGGGCGAATACGTTGACGGTGCCCAGCGGCAGCACGCCGAACCGGACGCGGCTGAAGCCGTCCGGCACATCGCCGAGGCCGTTCAATACTTCGTTGACCGTGCCGTCGCCGCCGGCGGCCACGACCAGTTCAAAGCCTTCGCCCAGGGCTTCCGCGGCGAGCCGGCGGGCATCTCCCGGCGCGGTGGTGGCCTTCAACGCGCATTCCGAGCCGATGGCATCCAGGTGATGCCGGAAGCGGCGGGCTTTGTTGCCGCGGGCCGCCGGGTTGAAAATCACACAGGTGCGCACGCCGCCCATGATTTCCGGCGCGCGCCGTTAGTCGAGGAGAAACCAACGGTGGGCTTGACTCCCCGGGCGTTTTGCCGAAACTGGGCCTATGAACGACACGACGAATTGGAAGGTTCCCAAGTGGCCGTTTCTTCTTGGTGATGCACTGCTGATCATCTTCGGATATCTGTTCGTTCTGCACTCGTCGCTGCCGCTGCATTGGGGCATTGCCGCGGCGTGTGTCGTCGTGGGCGCGGTCCTGGGCGTGATTCCCTTTGTTCTCGATTATCGGGCGATGGGCAAAATGATCGAGGTGAATGCGCTGGGCACCGTGGCGGAGCGGATCGAAAATCTGGAAAATCTCACCGGACAGATCACCGCCGCCACCAACCAGTGGGCGTCCGTCCAGGAGGCCGCCGCCGGTCAGGCCGAAAAAACCACCGTGGCCGCCAAGGCCATCGCCGATCGCATGACCTCGGAAGTCATCGAGTTCAGCGACTTCATGAAAAAGATGAACGACACCGAGAAAGCCACGCTCAAGCTCGAAGTGGAGAAGTTGAAGCGCGGCGAAGTCGAATGGCTGCAGGTGCTGGTCCGCGTCCTCGATCACACGTTTGCCCTGCACAACGCCGCCGTGCGTTCCGGCGACGCCAAGTTTACGGAACCGATCGCCAATTTCCAGAATGCGTGCCGTGATACCGCGCGCCGCATCGGCCTTGTCCCCTTTGTCGCCGAACCCGGCGAAGCGTTCAACGCGGAACGGCACCAGCTCGCCGGCGGCGAGAAACCGCCCGAGGGAGCGGCGGTGACCGAGACCGTCGCGTCCGGCTACACGTTCCAGGGACGGCTGTTGCGCCCGGCGATGGTGCGGGTGCGCGATGCCAAAGCGCCGCCGCCGCCCGCGGAACCGAAACCTGCCCGGCCCCCGGCAACCCGGCCCGCCCCGGGCGCGCAAAAGCAACAGGACCAGCTCTCGCTCGAATCACCGGATTAAATTTCTGCCGTGCGCCCGGCCGCCAGAAAATGCAGCCAGCGGACCGTCACCGGCCGCGCATAAATCTTCTCCAGTGCCCGGGCGTACAGTTTCAATTGTGGTGCGTATGCCTGGATTTTGCCGGCCAGCTCGTCTCCGCGGATCTCGTCGGTCTTGAAATCCGCCAGCCAGATTTCCGCCGGCAGCAGCACGACCAGGTCGGCCACGCCCTGCACCACCACAAATTCGTTTTCCAGGCCCGGCGCCGTTTTCACGCCAAGCGTTTCCAGTTCGGCCGGACCGAATCGCGCCGTGAAGGACAATTCGCGCCGGACCAGTTCCGTCCGGGCGCGGATCTTCCGCCCCGGTTCGGATCCCCAGAAGGCCGCAATGGCTTTCAGATTCAGCACCGCGCATTCGTCGGCGGATAAAATTTTTTCCCGGACCAGCCGTTGGGATTCGGCCTGGAGCGCTTCCAGGGAATCCGCGTTCTCCAACGCGACCCGTTCGAGAAATTGATGATTGGCCCGGCCGCGGTCCAACGCCGAAAGTCCGCCGCGCCAACGCGCCATGGGTGCCGGCTCTGAAATCCGGCCCGGCACGAACGGCTCGGCCTCCTCGTCCAGTTCATCCGCGGCCTGTCGCCGCAATGCGGTGACGGAGGTTTTGGCGGCCCGCCGGGTGGCGGCGTCATGGGGATAGCGCTGGGTCAGAATGTCCTCCAGCTTTTGTGCGGTCCGGCCGTCGAGCGGCGGCCATCCTTTCCTGGCGGGAGCGCCGGACGGTTCATCGGCCGTTTCGCCGGTCGTGATCAGGCGCCAGCGCAAATGCGGCCGGAGCCCGGCGGTTTCGTTCACCGGGGTTGCGGCCGCGTTTTGGGCAAACCATAACCCCAGCCAGTCCGCGTAGCCGGCCGCGTCCACGATGGCCCGGGTGGTGATGGCCGCCGGACGGGTCCAGGGCGATTCCCATTTTCGTTCCGAAATGGCGGCGGTCAGGATCAACGTGTCCCGGGCCCGGGTCAGGGCGACATACAGCAGGCGCAGTTCCTCGCCCCACTGCTCGCGGCGCTGGCGCTGTTGGGCGAGCCAGTAGGGCAGGCTCGGATACCGGCGGCCGGTGTGCGGCGGCTTGATCAGGGGACAGAGGCCGAAGGTTTCGTCGAAGATGATTTCACCCCGGAGATCCTGCGTGTTGAACGGCTTGCCGAGGTCGGCCAGGGCCACAATCGGAAATTCCAGCCCCTTGCTTTGATGAATGCTCATCAGGCGCACGGCATTTTCATCCGCGGCGGCGGCGACATCCGGCTCGATGCCGGCGGCGCGTTGAGCATCCACGAATTTCAAAAATCGGAACAGGCCGTGCCGCTGGAACTGGTCGAATTTCTGCGCGAGTTCCAGGAACTGTTCGACGTTGGCCCGGCGCTGGGCGCCGCGCGGTTGTGCCGGCAGCCAATCGGCGTAGTACGTCTCCGCCAGGATGCTTTCGAGGCATTGGGACAGCGAAACCTGTCGTGCCAACTGACGCCAGCGCCGGAATCGTTCCAGAAACCCGCGGATTTTTTCAGCCGTTTCAGCCCGCAATCCGCAATCTGCATTCTGCGTCCGATTGAGGGCCGTCCAGAAATGGCCGTGTGCCGCGAGGCGGATCCCGGCAAGTTCATCGACGGACAGGCCGACCAGCGGCGACCGGAGCACGGCGATGACCGGCAGGTCCTGCAGCGGATTGTCCAGCAACTGCAACAGCGCCAGCAGGTCCGTGATTTCGCTGTGGTCATAAAACCCGCCGCGTTCGACCACCAGCGGCACGCCGGCGCATTGAAATTCTTTGGCGAACAATTCGGCCTTGCCGGCTGGCGCCCGCAGCAGAACCGCCATGTCGCGCCATTCGGCGGGTCGAAACTGCTTTTTTTCCGGATCCCAAATTTCATGTTTATCGGCGATCAATTGTTTCAATCGCCGCCCGAGCAGGCGCGCCTCTTTTTCCGTTTCCAGCCGGTCCGCCGGATCCTCCGTTCCGGAGACGGCGCCGTTGTCGGTTTCGCCGCGCCCTTTTTTCAGCCGCAACAGCAATTCGGCGCGCGGAGGAGCATCCGGTGCGATGCGGAGTTCCGGGCGCTGCTCCGGGGTGCCGTATTGCAACCAGGCCGCCGAAGGATAACCAACGCCGCCCACCGTCTCGCGCATCAGCGGCTTGAAAAGGGAATTGACGAATTCAAGCAGGCCTTCGCGGCTGCGAAAATTTTCCGTCAATGGGATGGTTTGCCCGTTTTTACCCTGCCACGTGGCGGCGTAATCGCGAAAGATGCCGGGGTCCGCCAGCCGGAACCGGTAAATACTCTGCTTCACATCGCCGACCAGAAACCGATTGCCGGTCGGGCGCCGGCGCGAGCCGGTTTCAGCCGGCTCGCCGGAAGGTCCGCTCCCGCCATCGTCGCGGCTGAGAGCCTGGATGATTTTATCCTGGGCAGCATTGATGTCCTGGTATTCGTCCACAAAAACAAACCGGATTTTCCGGCGCCAGCGTTCGGCAATGGCCGTGGGTTTGTCGGTGACCGGATCCCACAGCAGTTTCAGGGCGAATTGTTCCAGGTCATGGAAATCCAGGACGCCGTCCTCAACCTTGCGCGCCGCGAACCGGGCCGAGAATTTCTGCGTCAGCGTCACCAGCGTGCCCAGGTGATGGCGCACCCAGTCCCAGTCTTCCGCGAGCGGATCGCCCTGCTCGATGCGGGCGACCGAAACGAGAAAATCGGCCTCGGCGAACAAATCTTCCAGCGGTTTCCGCAGCGCCGTTTTGTGTTTGGCCGGCCAGTTGCCGTCGGCGGCAATGATTTGTTGCAGCAGTTCAGCGGCCGCTTTGCGGGATTTGGCATCGCCGGCCTTGCCCGGGCCGGGCATTTTCCCGGCCGGGGACAGGATGGCGGCCAATTCTGCGGCTTTCTCGTTTCCGGCTTTTAAATCTTCAAGCACCGCCAGCCATTCCTCGCGCCACCGGGGAATGGCCTCGAGCAGCCAGCGGCGCCAGGCGTCCGGTTTGGCGACGGCGAATTGCTCTGCCTGGCGTTGGAGCCAACGGGCGGAATCGGGACGGGTCTGCGCATACCGATGCAGACGCAACACCAGGTGGCGAACGGTTTGATCCCGCCCGCCGCCGTAGGTCTGGATCAGCCGTCGCACCGCTTCCGCCATTTCATCCCGACCGGCGTAATGGGTCTGCAATTCTTCATCGAGCATTTCATCGGCAAGCAACTGCGCCTCGCCTTCATCGAGCACCGTCAGTTGCGGATCGAGGCCCGGCTCATGGAAATGTTCGCGCACCAGTTGGAGACAGAAGCTGTGCAGCGTGCCGAGGTGCGCGGCATCGAACAATGCGAGCTGTTCGGTCCACCGGGATTCATCGGGCCGGTCGCGCCGCCTGGCCTCCAGCCGTTCCCGCAATCGCCGGCGCATTTCAGCGGCGGCGGCTTCGGTGAACGTGACGACCAGAATTTCCTCGAGCGACGCCGGCGACGGCCCGTCGCACAGACAATGCAGGCAGCGCTCGATGAGGGTGTGCGTTTTGCCGGTGCCGGCTCCGGCCATGACCAGGACATTGCCGGCCGCAGTGACGGCCCGTCGCTGGGACGGCGTCAGGCGATCGTCGGTCGGATGGTCTGTCGTGTCGATGCCGGGCACGCCGGCTAAAGTGGCACAGGACTTCCGCCGGCGAAATCCCAAATCGTCGCAATGGATGGAATGCGCCTGTCTCCGGCGCTCAACGGCGAAAAATGGACCGCGACAATCGCCGTCATTTTTCCGCGTGATTTCCGGTCCGGCGTTTGATAAACCCGGCTTATGTCAGAGAGCCTGCGACTCAAGGATCAACCGTTGAGCGAACGGCCGCGGGAACGGCTGGTGGAGCGCGGCCCGGAGGCGTTGACCCACGCGGAATTGATCGCGATCCTGCTGCGCACCGGCCTGAAGGGAGCGAATGCGGTGGAGGTCGGCCGCCAACTGTTGCAGAAGTTCGGTCCGCTGCAGATGCTGGCGCAGACGTCGGTGGACGATTTGCGGAGCGTCAAAGGCGTCGGGCGGGACAAGGCGGTGACGCTGGTGGCGGCGTTTGCACTGGCGCGCGCGCTGGCGAAGGATTTGCAGCGCGAATCTCCGGTGCTCGACCATCCCGAAGCCATCGTCCGGCTCCTGCGCGATCACAGCCTGGTAAAAAACGTGGAAACCTTTCAGGTGTTGTTGCTGAACACGCGCCGGCGGTTGATCCGCGTGGACGACATCTCACACGGCACGCTGGACACCATCCTGGTGCATCCCCGCGAGGTGTTCAAATCGGCCATCGCAGCCAATGCCGCCGCCATCGTGCTGGCGCACAATCATCCCAGCGGCGACCCCACGCCGAGCGAGGCAGACATCAAAGTAACGCGCGACCTCATCCGGGCCGGCCAGCTTTTGAAGATCGAGGTGCTCGACCACATTATCCTGGGCCGCGCGACCCCCGACCGGCCGAAGGACTATGCTTCGTTGCGGGAGCTGGGATACTTCTATTCGTAGTTCTTTTTGGGAAAAAGATTCCTCCCGAAGGAAAAATACGCCGGCGGATTCAGTTCGCCGGTGACCGAATTTGGTCCGGTTCGTGCTCAAATTCTTCTGCCGGAATCCGATATATTAGGGCCAGGCCAAACGAACCGCGCGAGCGAATCGGATCAGAACCGCAGGAATGATGAAATGTTGGCTGGCCAAAACAGACCCACTAAATAGAATATGGCTTATCGCGGAAGATGACCAAGAACTCGCCAATAGCGCAGCGAATTGGCCGGTGTTTCGGGGTGGGAACCCTTTCCATTCTGGTCGTTACTGCGTCTGCCGCGACCACTAATTCCGGTTGGATCACCCGCGCCTGGCAGTCGGACGACGGCCTGCCGAACAACATTGTCACCAGCCTGGCGCAGACGCCGGATGGATATCTGTGGGTGGCGAACCCGTCACACCTGGCGCGGTTTGACGGCGTTCAATTCGAAAATTTCCCGTCGCACGCCGTGGCCCCGGGGCACGATGAACGAATCGCCGGGCTGCTGCAGAGCCGGCATGGTGATCTATGGCTGGCGATGGACCACGGGCCGGTGGTTTGTTTGAGCGGAAGGACCAGCCGGGTTTATACCAATAACGTGCCGGACAGCTGGGTGCAGGGACTGGCCGAAGACGGCGAGGGTTCAGTCTGGGTGGCTTTTCATGGCGGGTCGGCCTGCCGGATTCGGAACGACCAGGTGACCTATTTTGCCACCAACAACAGCACCCTGCCGGTGGGAGCAGTTTGTTCGCTGGCGAGCGACAGCCACGGCCGCCTGTGGTTTGCCAAATACGGACAGGTCGGCGTGTTCCGGGACGGACAGTTTGTGACGCTGCTGACGCTCCGCCGGATGATAACGTATCTGACCAACGCCCGGGACGGCGGAGTGTGGATTTGCCAGGGATCACAATTGATCAAATACAACGAGGCCGGGAAGCGGCGGGACGCGGGCACCTTCAATCCGGAAAATCCCAATACCGATGTCACCGCCATCCTCGAAGATCACCGCGGCGCGGTTTGGATCGGCACCTCCGACAGCGGATTGTTCCGTTACGACGGCGCGGGATTCGAAAATATTCCCGCCTCCCACCATCAGATTTTGAGCCTGCTGGAAGACCGGGACGGCAATATCTGGGCGGGCACCGGCGGTGGGGGATTGGATCGCATCCAGCCGCGCACAGTGGTGCTCGAAGGAACGGAATCGGGATTGCCGTTCGAAATGGTGCAATCCATCAGCGAGGACACCCACGGCGCCATCTGGGCGGTGACGGAGAACGGCCAGCTCTCGTCCCGGGCCGGCGACCGGTGGACGGTTTTTTCCAATCCGGCCCTTGTGTATTCCAACGCCGTGACCTGCGTGGCGGCGGATCACGCCGGCGGCGTGTGGATCGGAACGCGCCGGGGAACATTGCATTACTGGCGCGACGGCCAGTTCGCCACCTGGAAGAATACTGATGGCCTGATTTGTCACTATATCAAAGTCCTGCTGCCGGTCGGCGACGGAGATGTCTGGGTCGGCGGCACCGGCCCGGAGAGCCTGCAACGGTTCCATGCCGGCCGGTTTGAAAACATCAAGCTGCCGCCGGGCGTCAGTATCCGGGCCGTCACGGAAGACGCCGCGGGAAATATCTGGGCCGGGTCCACCAAACGGGTCCTGTTGCGAGTCAGCGGCGGCACGGTCACGGACGAATCCGACAAGACCTCCGCGTCCATCCGTTCCTTGTTTGCGACTCCTGATGGAAGCGTGTGGGTGGGAGGAGCGGGTTCGGGGCTGGACCGGATCAAAGACGGGCAGGACTTCCGGATCACCACGGCGAAGGGTTTGTTTGACGACTACGTCTCGGAAATTGTTGCCGACGACCGGGGCTGGCTCTGGTTCGGTTCCGATCACGGCGTTTTCAAAGTGCGGCAGCAGGAAATCGAAGACCTGGCGGCGGGACGCATTGCGAAAGTGCGTTCGGTCCATTACGGACAGGACGCCGGGCTGCCGAGTTTGCAGGCGGTATTTGATTATGCGCCCGACGCTTTGCGCAGCCGCGACGGCCGGATCTGGCTGCCGATGCGGACCGCACTGGCGGTGGCCGACCCGAACAAACTGCATGAGGACGCCAAGCCGCCACTCGTCCTGCTCAAACAAGTTGTCATGGACGAGCGGCCCATCGCGCGGTACGGCGGACGGATGACCGTCGAGCCGGCGGTCGACCTGGAGAATCCGCAATCCGCCCTGCGCCTGCCGCCCGGCCATCGCCGGCTCGAATTTGATTTCACGGCGTTAAGTTTTGTCGCTCCGGAAAACATCCAGTTCCGCTACCGCCTGGAGGGTTTTGACGACGGATGGATCGACGCGAAGACGCAGCGCAGCGCCAACTACTCGCGATTGCCGGCCGGTCAATACCGGTTTGTGGTCAGCGCCTGCAACAGTGACGGTGTCTGGAGCGAAACCAACGCGGCGATCGGGTTCACGGTGGATCCGTTCCTCTGGCAGACCTGGTGGTTCCGGCTGGGCGGGCTGGTGCTGTTTACCGGGGCCATGTTCGCCGTCGTGCGCCTGGTATCGGTCCGCCGGGTCAAAGCCCGGTTGCTGGCCGAGCAGGCGGCCCTGGAAAAATCCCGCATGTCCGGCCGCGCCGAAATCGCCACCAGCGTCCTGCACAACGTTGGCAACGTGCTCAACAGCGTCAACGTATCGACCTCCGTCATCAACAAGCGAGTGCGCAATTCCAAGATCGCGATGCTGGACAAGGTGGTCAAGATGCTGGAGGAACATTCCGGCGATCTTCCCGGGTTCTTTACCAACGATCCGAAAGGAAAGCAGTTGGTCGAATATCTGTCCACGCTCGCCGCCCATCTCGGCGATGAGCAAAGCGAAATTCTGAATGAAATCGGCGCGCTGGAAAACAACGTGGGCCATATCAAGCAGATCGTCGTCCGGCAGCAAAGCTATGCCCGCACGCCGGGCGCGGCCGAGTCGTTCAATCCGATTGATGTGGCGGAAGACGCCCTTCACCTCAATGCCAGTTCCATGGAGAACAACCGGATCCAGATCGTCCGCGAATTCCAGGACGTGCCGGCGGCGACGACCGACAAGCACAAGATTTTGCAGATCCTGATCAACCTGATTTCGAACGCCAAACATGCGCTGATGGGCGACAACGCGCCGCTGGAAAAGCGGCTGACGGTGCGGGTGGAAAAAAACGGAAACGACCGGGTGAAAATTTCGGTCATCGACAACGGCGCCGGGGTTTCGGACGAGAACGCCGCCCAGATTTTCAAGTACGGCTTTACGACCCGCAAGGATGGCCACGGCTTTGGCCTGCACAGCAGCTTCCTGGCCGCCCGCGAACTGGGCGGCAACCTGACATTTTACAGCGCCGGGGCAGGCGAAGGCGCGACGTTTACGCTGGAATTTCCCTGCCAGTTGCCCAAAAACTGCCGGTGAAGTCGGGTTGCAGGAAGAATTATTTCCCGATTTGTCCCCGGGTCACGCCGAGCTGGTTCATCAGTTTCAACTCGTGCCAGAGTTGGGCGCCGGTCATTTCGCCCCGCAACAGCCGCCGGTAGCAGGCCAGGGTCTGGGTCACCTGTTCCGGCGTTTCGTTGAGGAATTCCACGCGAAAATGCCGCACCCCGAGCTCGATCATCCGCGCCACATATTCCGCCCCGGTTTGCGCCCGGGCGTTGAACACCGTGTTGCGGCAGCCGGCGTCCGCCTTGAGCGGATGTTCGGCGCCCACGCGATCGCGCAGTTTCACGTCATGCGCGTCGCACGGCCGGCCACAGTTCCGGAAATCCGTGCCGGTGGACAGGAACGCGCAGAAAACGCAATGCTCCATGTGAAACATCGGCATGTGCTGGTGGATCGTCACCTCAAACCACTCCGGCGGGGCGCCGGACAATAACGCTTCAAGCTGCTGAAAATTCAAATCGTAACTCGCCGTCACCCGCTCCAGACGAAAGTTGTTTTTGAAATAATCCGCGGCCGGCCGGTTGGCGATATTGAATGAATAATCGCCGATGCACCGGTCCCCGGCGAAAAATTTCAGGTGATCGTAGTTGCGGACCAGGTAACCGTCCGCCTGGCAGGAATGCACCTGCTCCAGGATCCATTCCTCGCCCGGTTTGAAAACGCGCGGGGGAGCGACAAAAATTGCGGATTGCGGATTGCGGATTGCGGATTCGCATCCGCGGGCGGTGTGAAACAGCGTGACCGCTTCGCGATATTTTTTCGGATCTTCAAATTCGCAATAGACGGTGTCCAGGCCGCAGCGCAGGGCGGCTTCGAGTTGGGGCCGGTTGCGGACCAGGACGACCAATTGCGGATTGCGGATTGCGGATTGCGGAGGCGTCGGGCGGGTTGTGTTTTCGATTCCGCGCTCCGCCGCCCGCGTTCCGCATTCATTCAGTGTCCAACGCTTCGGCGCGGCGCATTGCCGTTCCAGATCGGCCGCCAGCTCACGGCGCAGGCGGTTCAACTCGCTCAGCGGCAGCAGCACCGGCTCGGAAAGGTTGTTCTCCAGTTTACCGAGCCGGAACGGTGTGCCGCCCAGCCGGCCCAATTGCTCGTGCAGGCGTTCGGTCGTGAGCGGCTGTTTTTCGGCCTTCGCCAGCGGCCGGGAGGATTCGACCCGGGCGACGTGCCCGGCCTCGTCGCGCGCCATCAGTGTCAGCGGCCGGCCGGCTGCGCCATGGACCTCGATTTCAACCGGCCGCTGAAATCTGGGCGTGTCGCCCGCGAAACTCTGGCGCAGACGTCGATCGAGTTCGGGATCGCTGGTCTTCCACAACTTGTCGCCGGCCTGAATGCGGGAAAAGTCAAGGTCGCCCCGGCCAAATCCGAGAAAGGTTTCACCCCGCCGGTTTTGGATTTCATAGACCCGGCCGCCTTCCTCGTTTTCCTCCGGTTTGCCGGCATCGAATACGACGCCGTCGCCGGGTTTCAGCGGGCCTTCCAGGCGCAGGAGCACGCCGCCGGGCAGCACCCGGGTGATCTCGCCGAGATAGACCCCGCGTTTCTTGCCGAACCGTGCATGGACGAGTTTCTGATTGTTGGTGCCGCCGAACCAGCCGGTGTAGAGGCCGCGGCTGAAAGCCATCTCCATCTCGTATTTCGGATTCGGGATTTGAGATTTCGGATTGGAAACAACGCCGACTGATTCGCCATCCGCCATCCGCCATCCGCCATCATCCAAGGCTTGCCGGTAGATGCGGGTGATGTTGGCGACATACTCGGGCGATTTCAGGCGGCCTTCGATTTTCAGCGACGCGACTCCGGCGCGGACCAGGTCGGGCAACACGTCCAGTCCCGCCAGGTCCTGCGGGCTGAGCAGATATTTCCGGTCGCCGAGCGGAACCAGGTGTCCGTCGGAGATGAGTTCGTAGGGCAGGCGACAGGCCTGGGCGCATTCGCCGCGATTGGCTGACCGGCCGCCCAGCGCTTCGCTGGTCAGGCACTGGCCCGAATAGGCGACGCACAAGGCGCCGTGAATGAAGACCTCCAGGGGCATTTCCCGGTTCTCACTTTTCGGCCCTCGGCCGATCTTTTCGATTTCCCGGATCGAACATTCGCGGGCGAGCACGACCAGGTTGCAGCCCAGGGTGCGGGCAAATTCCACCCCGGCTTCGCTGGTGATGGTCATCTGGGTGGACGCATGAATCGGAAAATCGGGCGAGAGCTGCCGGACCAGACGGCAGATGCCGGCATCCTGCACGATCACCGCGTCCACGCCGGCCGCCATCATCGTCCGCAGATGCCGTTCCGCCTCGGCGAGTTCGTTTTCGAAAACCAGCGTGTTCAGCGTGACGTAACCGCGCACGCCGCGCCGGTGGAGAAAGGCCATCAATTTCGGCAGGTCAGCGGCGGTGAAATTGTGCGCCCGCATCCGGGCATTGAACTTTTCCAGCCCGAAATAGATGGCATCCGCGCCGTTCTCGACCGCCGCCCGGGCGCAATCCCAATCGCCGGCCGGCGCAAGCAATTCAGGTAACGGCCGGGTTTTACCGCCGGCCGCCGGCCCGGCCAACGGTCCGGGCTGAAGAGTGGTGCTGGGTTCCACTTCTGCAATTTATCATGGAGGCGGCGCGGGACAAAGCATCTTTGGGAGGGGCGCATCTCATTTTTGGGTCTATCCCATTCGCGGCGATCCATCGGATGTGGGGCAGGTTTTCCAACCTGCCGGTTTCCGGGCTTTCCAGCCCGGAAAGAACCCGGGCGCCTGGAAAGCCGACCCCATCGGCAGGCAGGAATACCTGCCCCACCAAAAATGAGCTGCGCCCCTTTGGGAGGCAACCGGCATTTTGAACTTGGCAATCGGGGCCAATGCGCCACTTTTATCCTGTGATTCATCCGACCGCTATCGTTCATTCCGGGGCGAAACTGGATTCGACCGTGAGTGTCGGTCCCTATGCGGTGATTGACGAGGGCGTGGAACTGGGGGCGCAGTGTGTCGTCGGACCGCAGGTTTATTTGACCGGCCGGACGACGATCGGATCGCATAATGTGTTTCATGCCGGTTGTGTCATTGGCGATGCGCCGCAGGATCTGAAATACCGCGGCGAACCCACCCGGTTGCGTATCGGCGATCACAACGTATTTCGCGAGCATTTCACGGTGCAGCGGGCGAACTGGCCGGAGACGGAAACAGTGATCGGCGCGCACAATTTTCTTATGGTCAACGCGCACGTGGGGCATAATTGCATCATCGGCGACCACGTGATCATCGCCAACGGCGCATTGCTGGCGGGGCACGTGGAGGTGGACGACCGGGCGTTTATTTCGGGCAACTGCCTTATTCACCAGTTTTGCCGGGTCGGCACGCTGGCATTGATGCAGGGCGGTTCGGCCATCAGCATGGACCTGCCGCCGTTCACGGTGGCGCACCGGGACAACGGAATTTGCGGGTTGAACACCATTGGCCTGCGCCGGGCCGGTTTCACGGCCGACCAGCGGCTGGAATTGAAGCGGCTTTACCGCGCATTGTTTCGCAGCGGAAAGAACCTGCGGACAGCCATCGCCGCGGCGGAGAAGAAATTCACCGGCCCGGCGGCGAAAGTGATGCTGAATTTTGTAGCGGCCGCCCGGCGCGGCGTCTGTACCGACCAGGGCGGCGCGGCCGGCCGGGAAGAGGACAATTCGATTTAAGGAACGTGTATGTATAAAATCCTGGGCTCGGACGGAAATGAATACGAATCGCTTTCCGCCGAGAAAATCAAACAGTGGATCCGGGAAAACCGGGTGGACCAAAAGACGCCTGTCATGCCTGACGGCGCGGACGACTGGGTTTTTCTGGGCGCGCTCCCGGAGTTCGCCGAAGCGTTCGGAGCGGCGCAAAAAACGGAAACGGGCGTTGCCAAAAAAAGGGGGGGGAAGTGGAAAGTGATTTTTTCGGTGCTATTTTTGCTGGTGATCGTTGTCGCACTTTTTGTCCTTAAACGGGTTAAAACCCATTGATTTATGTATAAAATCATCGGCGCCGACGGACGGGAGTACGGGCCGGTAACGGCCGGGCAGGTGGGACAGTGGATTGCCGAAGGCCGGGCCAACGCGCAGACGCGAACGCTGGCTCCGGGTGCAACCGAATGGAAGCCGCTGGGGACATTGCCTGAATTTTCGGGATATTTTGTGCGGTCAGCCCCACCGGTGGCGGGGCCGCTGCCGGCCGGTTGGCCGCCCCGGACCAACTCCTTTGCCACAGCCGGCTTCATTTTGGGCATCCTGTCGCTGGTCTGCTGCTGCGGATGCCCGTTCAATATCGTCGGCCTGATTTGCTCGCTGATCGGTCTGTCCCAAATCAACCGCCGCCCTGACCTTTACACCGGCCGCGGCCTGGCGATTACGGGCCTGATCCTGTCCGCCGTCAGCCTGGTGCTCGGCTTCGGGTTGGGCCTGTTCCAACTGGCTTTCCACCCGGGCACTTTCAGCTGGCAATACAAGTCGTTCTGAACTTTATGCGCTCCGAAACCCCGGCGGTGCCTCCGAAAATTGCGGTAACGTCGTCGCCCGGTTTTTTTGTCATCGCCGTGCTGGTACTGGCGGTGCTGGGCAGCGGCGCGGTTTTATTTTTCTTTGACCCGGCGCAGCATCGTTTTTATCCGGGCTGCGTGTTTCATTCGCTGACCGGCTGGAATTGTCCGGGCTGCGGGGCAACGCGCGCGGCCTACCAACTGTTGCACGGGCACTGGCTTGCGGCTTTGCACGATAACGCGCTGTTCGTGGTGACCCTGGCGGCCGTGGCCGGCATCGGCCTCTGGTGGGCGGTGCAGAGTCTTCGCCGACGGCCGGTCAAGTTGACCGTGCCGGCCGCCGGGATTTGGGCTTTCCTGGCCATCGCCCTCGTCTTCACCGTGTTGCGCAATCTGCCCGCCTTTGCCTGGCTTTCCCCCTGAACCTGCTCCTCAATTTGGCCGGGCGCAGGAACAACGGCCGGATTAAATTCCTCTTGCCAAAATCGACTTTGTGATGAAAAGTAAGTCCAATGGAAACCAATTGGGCTGCCGAACATCTCCAGACCATCCGGGTTTTGATGGAACGGTCCGCCATTTACCGGCGGGCGCTGGCGCCGATCCTGATCTACGTCGGCCTGGCGGGGGTGCTGGCGGCGGCGGTGGGAGTGGTTTTTCATTTGGACTCGACGCGGGTGTTCGGGGAACTTTGGCTGGCGACGGCCGTGGTGGCCGTGGGCGGGTCGCTGATCATCACCCGCCGGCAGGCCCTCAAAGATCACGAACCATTCTGGTCACCGCCGACACGGCGGGTGGCCCAGGCGCTGCTTCCATCGCTGACGGCGGGAATGTGCCTGGGGGTGGCGGTCACGGTCTCGGGTGCGGATGAAGATTTTTCGCTGTTGCTGGCCTTTCTGTGGCTGTTTTTCTATGGGTGCGCCCTGCATGCGGCGGGCTTTTTTGCGCCACGGGGAGTGAAGCTTTTCGGCTGGATATTCATTGCCAGTGCGGCCGTTCTGCTGGCCGCGGCCCAATTCACCGATTCCGATCTGGGCATCAAGCCGCATTGGTTGATGGGCTTTTTCTTCGGCGTGCTCCATTTGGCCTATGGCGCTTATCTGTATCTGACCGGGAAAGGAAAGAATGCAGCGTGAATCCGGAACCGTTTCTTCAGCTCGACCGGGTCATCCACGAGAAAGGCCGGCTCGCGATCATGTCCATGCTCGCCGCTTCGCCGGAGCTGTCGTTCACCGAATTGCGCGATTCCCTGGGCATGACCGACGGCAATCTCACCACGCATATCCGCGCCCTGCAGCAGGAAGGCTACGTGGCGGTGGCCAAATCCTATCAGAACCGCCGCCCGCTCACCACCTGCTCCCTCACCGCCGGCGGCCGCAAAGCCTTCACTGAATACATCAACCTGCTGGAACAAATCGTCCGGCAAACTAAAAAATAAAAAATGTTTGAACCCATCCGAACCCCAACGGTCTTTTACTTTGTGACACAAAGTTAATATGAAAATTATTCGAGCGGAACATCTGGGCATGTGTTTCGGGGTGAAGGACGCCATAGCGCTGGCTTTGGACGCCGCCCGGCTGCGGCCGTTGACCATCCTGGGCGACCTGGTCCACAACGAAACGGTGCTGGCGGAATTGCGGGCGCGCGGCATTCGCATCCGGCAACGGCCCGAGGACGTTGACACCCGGGCGGTGATGGTGACGGCGCACGGAGCGTCCGAGCGCGCGGTGGATCATGCCCGGCGACGGGGTCTGGATGTACTGGAAGCGACCTGCCCGCTCGTGCGTCTGGCCCATCAGAGCCTTGCAAAACTGGTGCGGGAGGGCTTTTATCCGGTCATCGTCGGCCAGCGCGATCACGTGGAGGTCCGTGGACTGACCGGAGACCTGGAGGCGTTCGACGTTGTCCTGACCGAAGACGACGTGGCGCGGCTGGCGGCGCGAACCCGGTTTGGCGTGGTGGCCCAGACCACGCAACCGGTCGACCGGGTACGGTCTCTCGTCCAAGGGATCCGCGAACGGTTCCCGCAATCGGAAGTGCGCCTGGTCGACACCGTCTGCCAACCGACCAAGCAACGGCAGAACGCGGCCGCCGAACTGGCGCAGCGCTGCGACGTGGTGATTGTCATCGGCGGGCGGCACAGCAACAACACGCACGAACTTTTCCGCACCTGTTCCCGCTTTTGTTCGCGGGTGTACCAGGTGCAAACCGCCGCGGAATTGCATGACGACTGGTTTCAGGCGGTCGACCGGGTCGGCATCACCGCCGGGACGTCCACCCCGGACGCCGTCATCGACGGAGTGGAATGGGCGATCCAGGCTTTGGCAACGGCTTCACACCCGGTCGGTCGGAGTTAAGGCGCAGTTCAAACCCAAATGAAGGGTAAAATGAATCTGAACCGGTTCAAACGGTGCGGCTGGTTTCACCTCCCGGTTTTGGTGCGGGATCGGCCGGAAAACGACTCAAATCGCATCCGGCCCAGCCGATGAAAAGGGTGCAGCCGGTGAATCACCACATGAATGAAACAAAAAAAATTCTGCTCATTACGCCGGAGAACCCGGAAATCAAACGGGTCCGGCGGCGGCAGCTGAATAATTTCACCCAGCTGACCATGCCCTACCTGGCGGGATTCATCGATGAAACCCGTTACCGGATCGAGTTGGTGGATGAATACAACCAATGCATTCCGTATCAACGCCGGTTTGACCTGGTGGCGATCACGCTCAACACGCCGAATGCCTCCCACGGTTACCGGATGGCGGCGCGTTTCCGGGCCGGTGGCGCGAGGGTGGTCCTGGGCGGTCCGCACGCGACGTTGCGGCCGGAGGAGGCGGCCGGGCATTGTGATCATCTGGTGGTGGGCGAAGCGGAGGAAACCTGGCCGCGGTTTCTGGATGAATTTCATCGCGGCTGCGCCCGGCCGCGATACGTCTGCGAACGCCCGCCGTCGCTGGCCGGCCTCCCGGCGGCGCGCCACGACCTGATCCGCCGCCGGCCGTTCACCAAAGGCGCGGTGTTCGCCACCCGCGGCTGTCCCTATCATTGCCGTTACTGCAATCTCAAACAGATTTATCGCGGCGGTTTCCGCGTGCGGCCGGTGCCGGAAGTGGTGGCGGAAATCCGAAATCTGGCCAACCGCTATTTTGTTTTCTGGGACGATAATTTTTTCGGCGACCCGGATTATGCCGCGCAGCTCATGACCGCGCTCAAGCCATTGCGCCGGCGCTGGGCGGCGCAGGTGAGCATCGATCGCTGCGCCGACGACCGGCTGCTGCGACTGGCACGGGAATCCGGATGCGTCTATCTGTTCATCGGCCTGGAATCCTTCTCGGCGGAAAGCCTGGCCAGCGTGGACAAGGGCTTCAACCGGGTGAACCGCTACGCGGACATCATCCGGCTCATTCATCGTCACGGGATTTGCGTGCAGGCGGGCGTGATTTTCGGGTTCGACACCGACACGCCGGAGGTGTTCGCGCGTGCCCTGGAATCGTGCGAATGCCTGGGCATCGACGGCGTCACCGTCAGCGTGCTGACGCCGTTGCCGGGCACGGGGCTTTATGAAGAAATGGAACGGGCCGGCCGGCTGATGAATAACGACTGGAGCTGGTACAACGGAAAAACGCGGGTGGCCTTCCGGCCCCGGCAGATGAGCGCGTCGGAATTGTTCTCCGGCTACACCTGGTTCCGGCGGCAATTCTATTCGCTCCGGTCAATCTGCCGGCGACTGGCCGCATCGCGAACCCATACCCTGCACAGCCTGGTCGTGAATCTGGGATACCGGTGGTCGCTTTGAACCCGTGGAGCAACTTACGATTTGTTGCGAATTTTGAATCAAACGAGATTATGTTTGTAATATTAAATATAAACAAATCTGATCAATGCCGGACCCGGCCGAAGGATTTTTTATGTCAATTACCCGGCTGAATGTATGTGAAATCGGTGTTTTGCTGCGCGGGGAACGGGAAGCCATGGCGGCCTGGATGGAACAGTGGAATGCCGAGAGGCTCCGGCTGCATTTCCTGTTGGTCATCGGCGGCGCCGGGTTTTATGGCGCGGCGATGGGCTGGTGGCGCGCTCCGGAGCAGGCGCTGTTTACGGCCATAAAATTCCCCCTGGTGATTTCGTTGACGGTGACGGGCAATGCGCTCATCAATGGCATGCTCGCGCCGCTGCTCGGCCTCAACCTTTCATTCCGCCAGTCTTTTTCGGCCGTTCTGATGAGTTTTGCCGTCGCCTCGGCCATTCTGGGCGCATTCAGTCCGCTGATGGCGTTCATGGTCTGGAACGCACCGCCGCTCTCGCCGGAAACCCTCCAGGGCGCAACCTATCCATTGATCAAGCTGGCCAACGTGGCGGTCATCGCGTTCGCGGGCACGACCGGCAACGTTCGTTTGTTTCAATTGCTGGTCAAGCTCGGCGGAAGCCGGGCCGTCGCGAGACGCGTGTTATGGGTGTGGCTGGCGGTAAACCTGTTTCTCGGCAGCCAGCTTTCCTGGATCCTGCGCCCCTTTATCGGCGCGCCGAACCTGCCGGTGGAATTCTTCCGCGCCGCGGCCCTGCGCGGGAATTTTTACGAAAATATTTTCCAGTCATGGCAACAAATCTTCAACAACTAACCTCAACCCCATTGATCTATGAATGACCAGAATCCCCTCCCGCCCGTCTCAGCGCAGCTTCCGCCGCCAATCCCGCCGGTATTGCCCGCCGGCCAGCCGCGGCGCCTCGGCGACGACCCGTCGGAACGCCTCGCCATTCCCAACGTCGTCGTCGCGATCGAGGCCATCCTGCGCCAGCCCCGCCGCGTGATGTTCCAATTGCGCCAGCCGGGTGCGGGCCATCTGATCGCGATGATGTTGTCCCTATCCGTGGTGTGCAGCCTCATTTATGGAGTGGTGGTCGGCACCTTTTCCGGCGGCGTCCAGCTCTGGGCGGCGCCGGTCAAAATCGCGTCCGGACTGATGATCTCGGCGCTGATCTGCCTGCCGAGTCTTTACATTTTCACCTGCCTGAGCGGTTCGCGGGCCCGGCTGGTGGAAATTTTCGGTTTGCTGGCCGGACTGCTCATGCTGATGACGATTTTATTGATCGGTTTCGCGCCGGTGGCATGGATTTTCTCGCAATCCACCGAATCCCTGCCCTGGATGGGAACCCTGCATCTGGCATTCTGGTTCATCGCCACGATTTTCGGCCTGCGATTTCTGGAGGCGGGATTCTCGAATTCCGAGGCCCGGTCGCGCGCCGGTCTCAACACCTGGGTGGTGATTTTCCTGCTGGTGGCCGTGCAAATGACGACGGCGTTGCGGCCCATCCTGGGGACGGCCGACACGATTCTGCCGACCGGGAAAAAATTCTTCCTGGCGCATTGGGGCGCTTGTTTGTCCGCCGAGAACAACGCGCCCGCGTCCCGGTCGCGAAATTAAAATGACGGCCATCGGGAACCATTCCAGGCCGGTCAGCGCGTTTCTCGGCGCTGCGCCCGAACGCTTTCGGGAATGGATAATGTCCCGCCAGGTGCATCTGATCGTTTTTTGCGCCACGGCCATTGTGATCGGCGCGGGGAGCTATGGCCTGGCTGTCGGGATCTGGCGCGGTCCGTGGCAGGCGCTTTACACCGGCATCAAACTTCCGTTGGCCATCCTGCTGACGACGTTGGGCAACGGACTCCTGAACGGGATGCTGGCGCCGTTGCTGGGGCTGAATGTCACGTTCCGGCAATCACTCGCCGTGGTGCTCATGAGTTTTGCCGTGGCGGCAATGGTGCTGGGTGCCCTGAGCCCGGTGGCGTTGTTCATTGTCTGGAACACTCCGCCGCTGACGGCCGGCACCACTTCGTCATCGCCCGAATACGGACTGCTGCAACTGGCGCTGGCGGGATTCGTCGCCCTGGCGGGAGTGATAGGCAATGTCCGGTTGATGCCGCTGCTCCGGCTCTGGACCGGCAGCGCGGCCGTCGCCCGCAATGTTCTGCTGGCCTGGCTGGCGGGAAATCTGTTTCTCGGCAGCCAGATCTGCTGGGTGCTGCGCCCGTTCATCTGGGATGCCCGGCGGCCGGTGGAGTTTATCGGCCCGGACCCGTTCCAGGGCAGTTTTTTCGAGACAATCTTCAACGCCGGCAGCAGACTGGTCTTTTCATGAAAGCACGAATGGCACGCCTGCTCACCGGACTGGCCGTCCTGTTTGTTGCTGCGTTGGTCTGGCTGCCATGCCTCCATTTCCTTTTTTTGCGACCGGTCGCCGAATTTCGTCAGGAAACCGGGCTGTCCCCCCGGGCGCGGGCGTTGGCCGCCCGGCACTTGCAACTCTGGACCGATCCGGATTTGCGCGCGCAGGCACTGAACAAAATGCGGGTCAGCAACGCGGAATGGGATTTCATGGGACGCAGCTATCTCGTCTGGTCGCTCGCCAATATGGCCTTGCGCGATCCGGACTCGAAATCACTTTACCTGGAGACGATGGATCGGATCATCGACGAGACTCTCCGGCTGGAGAAACAGGAGGGCATGTATTTTTTCCTGATGCCGTATGCCCGGGACCAGCATTATCTGCTGCAACCGCCGCACAGCCTGTTTCTGGACGGTGAGATTGCCCTGATGCTGGCCTCCCGGCGGGCAGTCGAGGAAAAGCCGGAGTACAAAACGCTGCTGAGGGAACGCGTGGACGCCATGGTCGGGCGGTTTGGGAAAAGCCGGCATCAGTTGTTGGAAAGTTATCCCGATCAATGCTGGATGTTTGATCATTGTGTCGCGCTGGATGCCATCAAAATGGCCGACTATCTCGACGGCACCGATCATTCGGCGTTCATCCGGGACTGGCTTGCCATGGCAAAACAGAAGCTGGTCGATCCCAAATCCGGGCTGTTAATTTCCAGTTTCATGGAAGACGGCACGCCGTTGGACGGGCCGGAAGGATCGAGCATCTGGATGGTGACCCACAGCCTGCAGTTGCTCGATCCGGATTTCGCCCGCGACCAATACCGGCGCGCCCGGAAGGAACTCGGGGCCATCACGCTGGGATTCGGCTACGCGCATGAATGGCCCAAATCATGGCCGGGCACGCCGGACATCGATTCCGGCCCGATCATTCCCGGATTCCAGATCAGCGCCGGGTCCAGCGGCATGGCCTTGATCGGCGCCAGCAGTTTCCATGACGACACCTTTCTCGCATCGCTGGCCGCCACCCTGGATTTTGCGGCGTTTCCGTCACAGTCACACGGGCGGTTGAAATACTGCGCCAGTAACCAGGTGGGCGATGCCGCCCTGCTCTACGCCGCAACCCTCGGACCTCTCTGGCAAAAGGTCCTCACCAGTACCAAACCATGACCAGGCTGAAACGCATTTGGCAGACCCTGGCTGTTTTTCAACGGGCGGAATTTCTTTCACCACGGGACCTGCTGCAACGCGCCGGCGCCATCAGCCTGTTGTTCCTGGCGGTGCACCTGGCGGGGTTCCGGGAGTATACCGGCATCCTGAATGGTACAATCGGCTCGGTCGCTTTGGGCTGGAATTTTTCCGCCTTCCTGGCCGTTATTTATATTGCGTTCTATCTTGCCTTCGTGCTGCTCGTGCCGGTTCTGGTCCTCGCGGCGTTGATTCTTAAAATAGGGCAACGCCTCGGTCGACGTTCCCCGCCATGAATCATCAACCCATTCTGCTCGGGCGCATCCGCTGGCTGAATGGATTTTTCATTGTCGGCCTGATCCTCAGCGGCGCGACGGCTATTACAGACCTAGGCAATCGAATTGGAACGCGGAATAAATGCTAGACAAATCCAGCCGCCGGGCGCGTCATAGAGTTAAAGCATGCGTGGACCGGATCTCGAACGGCTCTATGACGGGCACGCCCAGGCGCTTTATGCCTTTCTCCTCAACCTGACCCGCGACGAAGCCGACACGCGCGACCTGCTTCAGGAAATCTTTGTCAAACTCGCCCGCAATCCGGATTTGCTCGCTGATGTGCGCGAAGAACGGGCCTTTCTTATCCGGCTCGCTCATAATGCGGCCATCGACCTGATCCGCCGGCGCAGCACGCGCGACCAGACCCGCGAGCGTTTCGCCGCCGGGATCGTTTCGCCGTTTGCTCCGGCCGTCAACCCGGACGAACAGACCTTTCGCACCGCCCTGGCCGGCGCGCTGGCGGGACTGCCGGCGGAACAGCGGTCGGTGGTCCACTTGAAATTGTGGGAGGGACTGACCTTCGAGCAAATCACCGGCGCCCTGGACATCCCGCTGAACACGGCCGCCAGCCGGTATCGGTACGGGTTAGACAAATTACGCGAGCAGTTGCGTCCCCTTTATGAGGAAATGAAGAAGGCAGAATGATGAATGATGAGATGCAGGAATTTGAACGGCGCTTGAGCCGCCAGCCGCTGCGGCAAATCCCCGGCGATTGGCGCGGGGAAATCCTGGCGGCAGCCGGTCGAGCATTGAAAATCGAACGCCCAGAGCCAATCGATTGGCCGTCGGCCCTCGTCTCTCGTCTCTCGACCCTTCTGTGGCCTCATCCCGTTGCCTGGGCCGGGCTGGCGGCGGTTTGGATCGGGATTTTTGCCGTGGACCTTTCAACGCGCGACCGGTCGCCCGCGGAGGCGCAATCGTCCCGGCCACCGGCACCGGAAATCATGGTGCAACTGCGGCAACAGCAGCGGATGCTGGCCGAATTGATCGGTTCGCGTGACGTTCAGGATGCGGACCGGTCTAAAATATTTGTTCCGCGGCCGCGCAGCGAGCGGGCGGAGATTTTGGCGGGATGAAGTCGATGGGCCGGGCCTGATTTCAGAAGAACAATGGAGCTGGCCGAGCTCGCCCCTCCGAAATGAAGGTGATGTATGAATAACCAACCTCAAAGCAATCCACCCCCAAGCATCTGGAAAAAATCATGGACCGGCCCTGGCGGCCGGCTGCTCTGGTTCCTGGTGCTCACCGCCGCCGCTTTCGTCGTGTTTTTTTCCCTCGGCATGATCTCCCATATCGAAAAGGGAACCGGGCAATTGGCGGTGATCGCCCTGGTCCTTGCCGGGGCCCTCGGCTTATTTGGCATTGGGGCAGTGGCATTTGTCCGCTGGGTCTGTTGCTGGCGTAATTTCGTCCGTTTTCTATTTGTCTGCGCCTGTCTGGTCACGCTGGTTGGTTTGGCGTATGTCGAGGAAAACTGGCGCGGCAAGCGTGACTGGGAACAGTTCAAACGCGAATGGGAGGCCAAGGGTGAAACCTTTGACCGGGCCAGTGTGATCCCGCCGGCCGTGCCGGACGACCAGAATTTCGCGCTGACCCCGATCGTCGCCAGCAGCTATGCGGCGATGCTGGACAAAAGCGGCCATGAAATCCGGCCGCGAAATTCCAATGTGGTGAACCGGCTGGAAATGAACGTTTCCAGCGACCGTGAATTCCTCGATTCGCCGACCAACGGCACCGGCGACTGGCGACTGGCTAAAATCAGTCATCTGGATGCCTGGCAAAAGTACTACCGCGCCCTGGCTGCCAAAACGAATGAGTTTCCGGTTTCGGCGCAGCCGCAATCGCCGGCCGCCGACGTCCTGCTGGCCTTGAGCCGGTACGATTCGACCATTGAGGAGTTGCGCCAGGCGGCGCGGCTGCCGGTTTCGCGTTTTCCGCTGGAATACGACAAGGATGATCCGGCGGCGATCCTCCTGCCGCATCTGGCGGAAATGAAGCGATGCACGCAAGTCCTGCAACTGCGTGCCCTGGCCGAATTGCAAAGCGGACACAGCGACCAGGCGCTGGCCGACGTCAAACTCATCCTGCGCCTGCAGAATTCCATGCGGACAGAGCCGATTTTGATTTCTCAACTGGTGCGGATTGCGATGATCACCCTTGTCCTGCAGCCGGTCTGGGAAGGGCTCGCCAACCGCCACTGGTCGGATGCGCAACTGGCCGAACTCGACCAGGCATTGGCCCCATTGGATTTTATGGCGGCTTACAAACTGTCCATGCGCGGCGAACTGGCGCTGTGTCAGGGCGGCATTTTTGATTTCCTGCGACGCCATCCCGAAGAACTTCACAATCTGATGGGCCTGGGCGGAACCGATGAAAATTCGTTGTGGTTACCGAATCCGTTCGCAAGCCGTCTGATGCCCAAAGGCTGGTTCTATCAGAACCAGCTCCGTTGCGCCCGACCCATGGTGGAGTTCTACCTGCCCGCCGCGGATACCGAACGCCGAATTTTTTCGCCTTCCCTGATTCGAAAGGGAGACGATGCCATCCAGGCCGAAACCACTGGCCGGCGGAATCCTTACAACGGCCTCGAACCCCTGCTGCTGCCGGCGTTGGGAAACGCGGCCCAGCGATTTGCCCTCGGTCAAAATTCCGTCGACCTGGCCCGGACGGCCGTTGCCCTGGAGCGGTACCGGATGGCACATCAAAGCTATCCCGAATCTCTCGACGCATTGATCACCCAGATTCCACATGACGTCATCAACGGCGGACCGCTGCATTACCGCCGCACCGACGACGGCCAATTCATCCTTTACTCGGTCGGCTGGAACGAGACCGACGACGGCGGGGAGGTGGCGACAAAGGCGGCTGGCATGAACAGCGACCGGACTCCCATCCTGGACATTTCACAGGGCGATTGGGTCTGGCGATATCCAGCCCGGTAAGCAGAGGAAACATCGAACATTCAACATTCAACGCCGAACCTCGATCGGCGTGCTCCGGGACCGGGATCATTCGATGTTGGATGTTCAGCGTTCGTTGTTCGATGTTCCCGCCGTTTCAATTATCTGTGTCCATCCGTGTCCATCCGTGGTTAAATTAAACGGGTGAACGTTACCAATTTGAATCCGGACACGGATATCGGGGCCAGTGCCTGGCTGGTGGAGGTGGACAACCACCGCATCCTGCTCGATGCCGGGATGCATCCGAAACGGGAAGGCCGCGACGGTCTGCCGATGTTCAGTCAGGCCCGGGACGTGGACCTGGACGCCATTGCCATTTCGCACTGCCATCACGATCACGTCGGCGCTCTTCCGGTGGCCTGCCGGCATTTTCCCAAGGCGCACGTGCTGATGAGTGAGCTGAGTTATTTCGTCATCGAACGCGTGCTGCACAATTCGGTGAACGTCATGACCCGCCAGCGCGATGAACTGGGCATCCGCGAGTATCCGCTCTACACCCACGACGAGGTGGACGACATCGCTCCCGTGTTTCAGGGCTTCCGGTTCAATCGCGAAGTGGAATGGGCGGCATTTCAGAAGACGCGGACAGGGCCATCCTCGCCGACGCTGGAATTTTTCGACGCCGGGCACACCCTGGGTTCGGCGGGCATTTTGATTCGCGGCAAAAAGGAGACGCTGTTTTACACCGGCGACGTCTGTTTTCATGACCAGACGATCCAGCGCGCCGCGCGGTTTGAGGACGTGAAGGCGGACGTGCTGATCCTGGAGACGACGCGGGGCAACCGGGCGTTGCCGCCGGGCGTTACGCGCGCGAGCGAAATTGAGCGGTTCACGGCATCCATCCGGAACGCGCTGGGCCGCAAAGGCAGCGTGCTGATCCCGGCATTTGCCCTGGGCCGGACCCAGGAAATGCTGGCGCTGCTGGCGCTGTTGATGCGCGAAGGCCAATTGAAGGAACAACCGGTGTACATCGGCGGACTCGGCCGCGTGTTCACGGAAATTTACGATCTGGAAGCGCACCGGATGCACCGGCAGCACAGCAGTCTGCAATTGCACGAGGCGTTGCAGCTGATCGTGCTGGAAAAAGGGCAGGCGGAGAACATGAAACTCGGCGGGGGACGGATTTTTGTCATTACCGCGGGGATGATGAGCGAGAACACCGCTGCCCACGACCTGGCGGCCCGCATGGTGGAGGACGAGCGGCAGGCCATTTTTTTTGTCGGTTACGCCGATCCGGACACGCCGGGCGGCCGGTTGAAGGCCAGTCGACCGGGAGAGACGTTTCTGTTCAGCCCGGCCGCCGGCCAGGTGACCCGGCGCTGCGAAATCCTGGATTTCGACCTGACCGCCCACGCCAATCGCGAGGATTTGCTGGAGTTTGTGGGCCGGGTTTCTCCCCGGGCGGTCCTGCTGGGCCACGGTGGAGATGATTCGCGCCGGTGGTTTGAAGAACAAATCCGCCAGCGCCATCCGAAAATGACCATTCTCCAGCCGCAGCCGGGCAGAACGGCGATGGTATAAAACCGGACCGCCGGACGAACCCGGTTCGCCGGCGGTCGATGGTGCGGTGGAAACCGGGGTTTATCCCCCGCCGTTGACGATGTTGGCGAGGTTGAAGATGGGCAGGAACATGCAGATCACCATGCCGCCGATGACGACACCCAGGAAGACGATCAGCATGGGTTCCAACAGCGACATCAGGCCGGAGAGCGTCGATTCAATTTCCTCGTCCAGAAAGTTCGATACCCGCTCGAGCATGTTGTCGATATTGCCGGTTTGTTCGCCGGCGTTCAGCATGCGGACGATCATACTGGGGAAAATCGGGTTCTTGCCGAGGGCAACGGAAATGCCTTCGCCCCGTTCGATGTCGCTGGCGGCGGTTTTGATGGCTTTTTCCATGACCACGTTGCCGACGGTCTGCGAAACGATCCCCAACACTTCCAGGATCGGCACGCCGCTGCGGACCAGTGAAGCCAGGGTGCGGGTGAACCGGACCAGGCAGATTTTATGAGCGATCGCGCCAAAAATGGGCAATTTAATGCGTCGCGAATCCCAAAAAAGCCGGCCGGACTTGGTTTTGATAAAATGCAACCATCCCCAGACCGCCGCGCCGGCGCCAATGACGAAAACGAGCACGTATTTTTGAACCATTTCGCTCAGGTCGATCATGATCTGCGTCGGTCCGGGCAGTTTGGCGCCGAAACCCTGATAGACGTCCTTGAAAGTGGGAACCACTTTGACCAGCAGGAAGATGGTAATGCCAATGGCCACGATGGTCACGGCCGACGGATACAGCATGGCTGTCTTGACCTTTTTGCGCAGGCGTTCGGCATTTTCCAGGTAGGTCGCCAGGCGGCCGAGGATTTCCGCCAGCAAACCGCCCTTTTCACCGGCCGATACCATGGAATAATAGAGGCGATTGAAGGTTTTCGGATGCTTTTGCAACGCCTCGGAAAAGCTTTCGCCGCTTTCCACACGCGTGCACACGTCCCGGATCACGTCGCGCATGACCTTGTTTTCGGTCTGGTCCGCCAGAGCCTGCAAAGATTGCACAATCGCAATGCCCGCCTCGATCATGGTGGCCAATTGGCGCGTAAAGACGACCAGGTCCCGCAAGGCGACGGCACCGCCCTTGGTTTTGCCCTTCTTGGAGATTTTTTCCTGGATGGATACCACCAGGAGATTGCGGTTCAACAAAGCGGCGATGGCGGCCTGTTCCGTCACGGCTTCGACCGTACTGTTGATTTCCCGGCCGGTGGCGGTCTCCCGGGCAGTATACGCAAAGGATGGCATAATTGTTATGTTTCGGCGGTTAAATCGATTCATCCAATCACCGTCCGGCAATCGGATTTCCGCAGTCTGACAAGCACGATTTGTTCCATGCTGCCCCCGCCGAACTCCAGTCCCGGAATCAGCCCTTCATAAGCCACCCGGATTGTTCGTGTCTGAACTTCACACAAATCGCCACATTAAATTGGATTAAAAACGTTCAGCGGCGTTGCAAATGCTTGGTTTTTAGAAAGTTATAATAATGTGATTCCGTAAAAAAATTGTTGTCAATTTTTTGGAATTCTCCTATTTTCGTTGCAATTGCACCGCTTGGTGCCGGGGTAAACTGTTTTTTGCCCTGAAGTGCACAGGCACTGAAACAGAAAAACAATTCAAACAAACAACATCGGAGGAACCAGATGAAGTTTAATAAATGGACATTGGGTCTCGCAGCCCTGGGAGTAGTCAGTCTCTCCTCGGCGGCGCGCGCAGACGAAGCAAAAATGAGCCAGGTGCAGACCGCGCTCTCAAATACCACCCTGAGTGGCTATGTGGATACCGCGGCAATTTGGCGTCCGGGAACGGATCAAAACGTAGGGTCCGCCGGCGTACCGAATATCCCCGCTTCCGCTTTTTCGAAAAATGACGGGTTCTACCTGAATGCCATCGATCTCGCGCTGGATAAACCTGAGGACGAAGGTCCGTGGGCTTCCGGTTATCATGCTGAGTTGATGTTTGGTCCGGATGCCGTACCAGCCAGTGTCGGTCCGAATACGACGGTTGCCAACATTCGCCAAGCCTATGTTACGCTGCGCGCGCCGGTAGGCAAGAACGGCATCGACTTCAAGGTCGGCGTGTTCGACACCATCATCGGTTACGAATCCACCAGCGATCCGCTGAACCCGAACTATACCCGTTCCTACGGTTATTCCATCGAACCGACCACCCACACCGGTGTGTTGGCCACCTTCAAAGCCAGCGATGCCATGACCCTTTCGGCCGGTATAGCCGACTCTTCCAACGTCGGGCCGGCACCCGCCGCAATCAACGGCACTCCGACCACCGAATCGCAAAAGACCTACCTGGGCAGCGTGGCGTTCACGGCTCCGGACAGCTTCGGCGCGTTGAAAGGTGCCACCCTGAACCTGGGCGTCATTGACAGTGTCGATTCCGGTAACGGGACCAAAGTCAACTACTACGCCGGTTTGACCCTGCCCACCCCGAATTCCGCCGTCAGCCTGGGTGCGGCGTTCGACTATCTGACGTTCTACAACAGCACCGCGGCTGCCAACCCCAGCCGGGACAATGTCTGGGTTGCGGGCGCCTATACCACGATTAAGGCTTCGGACAAATTGTCCTTTAACTTCCGTGGTGAAATTGTGGATGCGACGCAGATCGGTACCGCCACTCCTCCACCGGTCAACATCAGCCCGAACCCGCTCAACGGTTTCTATGCCGGTCATTACGCCGGTGAAGTCACCGCCACGGCCGCGTATCAGTTGTGGGCCAATGTGTTGAGCCGAGTGGAAGTCCGCTGGGACCATGTTGACACTGACGCCTTCGGCGCCGATTCCACGACCGGTGCCCCCACCAAGAAGAACGATTTCGTGATCGCTCTGAACCTGATCTATCAGTTCTAATTTAAATTGGAACCGCAAACCCCTTCCGGCATCGGAAGGGGTTTTTTGTTGTGCGCCCGGCCGGGCGCACTGACTGGTTGGTTAAAGTCCAATGCAGACCCGGCCAGGGGAAGTGCCAGCCGAACAGCCAGGATGTTCACCGCGAGGTGGAATCCGAAGGAAGCCGCAAGCAAAGCGCTGGTCCGACGAACCGGAAGCACATACGAGGCAGCCGCAGCGGATGAGGGGGCAATAAGACTCAAAGTCCGGTACTTGCACGGAAGCTGCGGAAGTAGATGTGACGGACATAAACGTGGAAGTCAGTGTGCATTACCCGGGGAGATCTCCGGCTTCGGTGGTGGGGGAGGACGGCGGCTTTTATCGTTTCGTTGGCGCATTCCAAACTTGGCTTCCGGCATGCTTCCGCCAATAATTCACAATCCAGATGCAATTGATTCGCGACATTTACCAGGCCGGGAAAGCCGCCGGACGGCCGGTGGTTTCCTTTGAATTTTCTCCGCCCAAAACCGATGAGGGCGACCGCAATCTGCTGGAAAAACATATCCCGGTGCTGGCGGCCGCCCGGCCGAATTTTTGTTCCGTGACCTACGGTGCCGGCGGCGGCACCCGCGATAAAACGCTCATGATCGTCGAGCGCATCCAGCGGGAACACCGGTTGACCACCCTGGCGCATTTGACCTGCGTCAACCATACGCGCGAAGAGGTCGGCGTCATCCTTGAAAAAATCCGGGCGCTCGGCTGCCGGAACATCCTGGCGCTGCGCGGCGACCCGCCCGGGGGCGGCGAATTTCACCGGACGACCGGCGGCTTTGAATTCGCATCGGAACTGGTCCGGTTCATCCGCGGGCGGGTGGATTGTTCCGTCGGCGTCGCCGGCTTTCCCGAAGGCCATATTGCCAATAAAAACGGCAGGCACGACGACTGGCGGCATTTGCAGGAAAAGGTGGAGGCGGGCGCCGACTTCGTTCTTACTCAATTATTTTTTGATAACGCGGATTTTTTTGAGTTTCGCGAGTTCGTGACCGGCAAACTGGGCGTCGGCGTGCCGCTGGTGCCGGGCATTGTGCCGATTTTGAACGCCGTGCAAATCATCAATTTCACGCAACGTTGCGGCGCCCGGATTCCGCCAGCGCTCCGGACCCGGCTCGATCAATTGACCGCGGACGAGGATGCCGCGGCCGATTTCGGCATTGAATATGCCACCCGGCAATGCGAAGAACTGTTGCGGGCCGGAGTGCCGGGATTGCATTTTTACACGCTGAATAAATCCCGGTCCACGGTGCAGGTTCTGAAAAATCTCGGTCTGACCCGCTGATCGGGGCGGAGCGCCGGTCTTCAGAGCAGGTTGTTGGCGATAATGCCGATGACGCTCAACGGCCCCTGATCTTCCAGACTGTCCGCCGCCTTGTCGACTTTTTGCAGGGTGAGCTTGGCGTTTTTGTAGAATTCCTGCTCGTTGACAAGTTTGCCGACCGTTCCCTGGCCCTGGTTGATCTTGGCCAGGATCTGGTTCAGGTTGGTCATCGACGCCGTGGTGGCGTTGTAGAGCGTCGGGTCGGTCACCAGTTTGCCGATGGTGCCCTGGCCGTTGGTGATGCCGCTGACCACTCCGCGCACGTCGACGACGGCCTCCTGCAAATTGGTCACCGTGGTCAGCGCGGAATTGTAAAGCGTGTCTGCATAAATGAGTTTTCCGACGGTGCCTTGGCCGCTGGCGATTTGTCCCGAAATATTCTCGATATTGGAGATGGCGCCGCCGATATGGCCGCTGTTCTGTTTGACGAAATCGACCAGCGGGCCCATCAGGTTGTTGATGGTATCGGGAGTGAAACTCTTGGTCAGGTTCTGGATGCCGCTGGCGGCGCTGTCCAGTTTGGCCATCACGGCGTTGAGATCCGGTTGTTCCTCGGTCATCAGCACCGCGCCGTCGTCCGCCCGGGGCGCCTCGGGCGATCCGAAATCGATCGCCACAAAATTCTGCCCCATCAGACCGGTGAATTTTACGGTGGCCTTGCTGTCGGTTTTCACCACGGCATCCGAATGCAGCTTCATGGTCACTTTGACCTTGTTGCCGTTGAGGACGATTTTCTCGACGCGGCCGATCTCCACCCCGGCCATCTTGACGCTGCTGCCCACCTTCAAATCCTGGATGGTGTTAAACAAGGCGCTGAGACGGTAACCGCCATGGAACGATTCCAGGCCGCCGAGGGTCTCCATGATGAAAAACGCGGCGAAGATGACGAGGACGACGAACACGCCGAGTCGGGTTTCAAGTGAATTTTTCATAAATGATTATGCTGGGGCTCCGGGTTTAAAATCGGCATGCAGGAATTTCTGGACGAGCGGGTCGCGATAGTTTTTCACTTCATCAGGCGTCCCGACAATCAGGATGCTGCCTTCATTGATGACGGCGATGCGGTCGGCCACTCCGAAGGCCAGGTCCCGGTCGTGGGACACAACGAGCGAGGTGACCTGAATGCGTTCCTTGAGGTTCAGGATTTCCTCGCCGATGACCACCGAGGAAAGCGGGTCCAGTTCGCTGGTTGGCTCGTCGTAAAGAATCAACTGCGGTTCAATGACCAGCGCCCGGGCGATGGCGGCGCGTTTTTTCATGCCGCCGGAAAGCTCGCTGGGCATCTTGTCCTCCGTGCCCTTGAGGCCGACGTCTTCGAGAATTTTGCTCACGATTCCGGCGATTTCCTCCGGCGGCTTGAGTTGGTGTTCGCTCAGATAAAGCCCCACATTTTCGCCCACCGTCAGTGAATTGAGCAACGCTCCGGACTGGAACACCATGGCCAGCCGGTATTTGTTGGCGATCTCCGGCGATTGGATGGATTCGCCATTGATCAGGATTTCGCCGGCATCCGGCGGTTCGAGCCCGATCAGGTGTTTGAGCAACACGCTTTTGCCGCTGCCGCTGGGCCCCATGATCACGAAGATTTCGCCCGGCTGAACCGTGAGATCGATTCCCTTGAGCACTTCCTGACCGTTAAAACTCTTGCGCAGGCCCCGCACCTGCAGGCCGACGCCGGTTTGATGGTTGGCGGAAGCGTTCATTATTTCAAAAGCAGCCGGGTCAGCACGTAGTCAGCGACCACAATCAGCACGATGGAATTGACGACCGCCTTGGTGACCGAGCGACCGATGCCGCGCGGCCCGCCCAGGGTGGCCAATCCCTGATGACAGGAAACCACTCCGATTATCATTGCGAAACAAAAGCTTTTGAACACGCCGTTCGCCACGTCTTTCAACTCCACCACTTCGCGCAAATTGGCCCAAAACGACTGAAACGGTATGGCGATATGATTGTTGGTCTCCGCCACCACCGCCCCGCCCAGCCAGCCGACCAGAATGGCAAACGTCACCAGCATCGGCAGCGCCACGGAGATGGCCAGCAACCGCGGCAACACCAGATAATGGACCGGGTTGATATTCATGGTGCGCAGCGCGTCGATCTCCTGATAGACCCGCATGGAGCCGATTTCCGCCGCCATGGCTGAACCGATGCGGCCGGCGATCAGAATGGCCATCATCACCGGTGCCAGTTCCTTGGCCATGGCGATGCCCACGATGCCACCGACGGCGCTGGCCAGGCCGCGTTCGACCAGCACCGGGCCGGTCTGGAGGGCGATCACCGCGCCGATGAAAAACGAGAGCATGCACACCATCAGCAGGCTGGCATTGCCGATTTCGAAGAACTGGTCGAAAACCTTCTGGCGCTGCCGCCAGGCCAGCGGCAGGGACAGCAGCGTGCGCCAGAACAGCAGGACCATTTCTCCGATGTTTTCAAACATAATTTATTTTGCCGGTTCGCCCGCCGACGCGTGCCACCGGAACACCGGAACATAAAATAGCCGCAGTTTTTTCATTTTCGAATCCGATTGATACTGGAAAAACCCGAACAGGAGCGAGCATTTTCTGGACGCCGGGGTCGTGTCCCGGCGATACAGATTCCAGAGCAGCGACTGGCTGGCGGCTCCCGCCCGCGGGTTGTACTCCGAACGCCATACCGACCACAACGGCGACCAGTTGCGCTCGATCCGTTCGGCGGTCAGCGCCGTTTCCACCAGCGCCAGAGCCTGAAACCGGCGGTTGCCGTCGAAATCGCGTTGCCACACGAACAAGGGCCAGAAGTCGACGCGCTTTCGGGCCGCCCCCGTTTCGAGGTTGGTCTCGACCGTGTTCTGGTACAGATAAAACAGGATGCGGATCCGCTGCCGGTCCAGCGTGTCGGCGTGCAGACGCCGGTATTTGTAAAACGGCCACATGAAAAAATCACTTTCCAGGGTGTCATTGTGCGACCAGCTGCACAGCGGGAAAACGCGGGTGGTGGTTTTTCCCGGTCCACGCGCGATAATCACGACCGGATAGGGAAGTTCCCACTCGCGGTATTTTTTGTCCCGGTCATCGATCCAGTTGAACAGCGGCCAAAGGACGGTCGTTGAATCGCGTTTCGGAGAACGGTCCCCGGCGTAGAACGGCAACGCGGCGCGAAATTTTTCCACGTTTTCCGTTCCGATCCCGTTGTTCTGCCGGAAAAACACCGGCCAGAGGGCGAAAAAATGATCGTAACCGCCCACCACCTCGGTATCGCCAAACCCATTGGTCAACGTGGTGACGTCCTTGTGCTCGTTGCCGACCAGCGGCCAGGCCTGCCAGCCCTGCATTCCGTTTCCGTGCCGCAGATGAAAAATGGGAAACAGGTAATTGTCGGTAACGATGTCGCGTTTGCGGGTTTCGCTGTAGAGCGGAAACAGAACGAAATAAATCTCGTCGCGAAACAGATGGTCCTGCAGATGGCCATAGAATGGCACCACGGCGGTGTAGTTTTTCTTCGGATCCGGCGAGCGCTGTTGAAAATAAAGAGGGAAAATCGTGAAGCGATGGGCCTGCGTATCCTCCGGCACCTCGCCACCCGAGAAGCTGATCAACTGTACGAGCTGCCAGCGATATTCCATTCCAAACCGTTCGTACGTCAGGATGGGATAGAGCAGATCGAATTCCTTCGTGTCGGTTGCCGGATCGATGTCGTACGACATCAGCGGTACCACCGCCCAGGTCTTCTCCGATTCGCGCTGCTGGTCGTAAAAAAGAGGCCCGAGGATTTCTGTGCGATGGCCGGAATCCAGGGTCAGGGAAAATTCATCGAATATCGGCCCGGCATGAAAACCATTTTCGGCCAGGGCAGGAGACGAACAATACAGTGCCATCAGCCAACAACCGAACCACAGCCACACGGCCCGGGCTACGTTCTTTGGCGGCCGGCAAAACTGGGGATGGGTTGTCCTCACGAGGTTAATATTGGCGAATATCGGCGTTATCGTTATTGATAACAATATTGGCTGCGTTTGAGGTCCTTAAAAGTCGATTTTAACATTGAGTATTGACTTCCACCGGATTTTCTTTATTCTTTTTCGTAATTGAGGTTTTACCTCGGTTCCTCCTGACCCAGTGTCGACGGCGAGTTGTCGGCGCTGGGTTGTTTTATCAGCGGGCGCCACCGCCCGATCAGATTCAATAAAGCGGGCAACAAGGTCAGGGCCGCGATCATGCACGCTGCGATTCCTGCGGACATGATACATCCCAGGCTGTGAATGCCACGGTATTTGGCGATAATCAAACTGCCGAATCCGGCAATGGCCGTCAGACCGGATACCAACACGGCTTTGCCCGTACTGCGAGCCAGAATGTTCGGCGTACGCTCTTCCGCAAAGCGGTTGAGGATGTGAATTCCGTTGGTGACTCCGATGCCGATGACCAGCGGCAAGGTCATGATGTTTGCCAGATTGACGGGTATGCCCAACCAGCCCATCAGCCCCGCGAGCCAGAGCGCGCCGATGCCGACCGGCAACAATGACAGGATCACCGCGCCGAAACTGCGGAAGTGAAGCAGCACCAACAAAGCAATCGCCACCAGCGAATATTTTGCCGCCTGGAGATAGCTGTTCTTGAGCAATTCCTCCAATTCATAAAGCTGCACCGGATCGCCGGTTACATCTGGATCCACCGACCGCAGTTCCGTGATGAATTGTTGCTGGTTCTTCCGTTCCCGGACATTGTCCCGCGGGAAAATCCGCAACAGTAATTTTCCGGTCACGCCCACAAACTGGTCGCGATAGACGCGGGGCAGATCGTCCAGGTGCAGCGGCGCCTGGTCATCCTGGCTTTGCAATAACTGGAACGTCGTCCGCAGGTCGTTGAACAATGCCTGCTGAAATTCAGCCAGCTTGGTGGCGTGATCGGCCAGCTCATTGGTGTTGCCTTCCAGCATCTGCTTGCGCAGGTCCTCTATCGCCTGGTGCAGGGTGACCAGGTTTTTCGCCAGTTCGGGATTGTGGTTGTTCTTGTTCACCTCGATGAGGGCCAGGCCCAGGTAACCATAAAGCCCGAACACGGTCCGGCTCAATGCGTTGAGGTCCACCGGAGCAGGGTCCGGCGGATTGAAATTCAACGGCGCCAGCTCCTGCTTGATCTGCGCGATCAACTCGCGCTTTGCGGTGTTGCTGGAGTTGAGGAAATTTTCAAAGAAACCGATGGACGGCTCGACATCGGCAACGGCCGGCAATTGTTTGATCTTCGTCTCCAGGGCAATGGCTTCGTCGACATTGGAAGCTACCACCGCGCCGGTCAGCAGCGATTGATCCGCATCCAGCAACTTTCGCTCAAATTCCACCGAGGGCAGGCCGACGCTCTGCAAATTCTCCAGATTGTAGTCAAAATAGACCTTGCGCGCCTGAGTCAGCGCCAGTCCGCACAAGACCACTGTGATGGCGACGACGAATACAGGCCGCTGCAGCCATAAATTTTCAATGCGCGCCCGGGTTTCATCTTCGGTGATCCCGTGGTCCATGACGTTTTGCCGGCCGCGCAACAGCAATGCCGGCAGCAATGTCATCATCGGAATGAAACAGATCAACAGGCCGCCGCCGCAGATCACGCCCATCTCCCGAATTCCCTTGAAATTGGTAAAGCACATGGCCAGAAACGCGCCGGCTGTGGTCAGCGTCCCGGTAAAGATGCCCTGCCCGGTGAAAACCATGGCTTTTCTCATCGCGGCCTCCGCGCCCCGGCCATGGCGCAGTTCCTCCTCATACCGGGTGATCAGGTGCACCCCATAGTCAATCGCCAAACCGATCAGCATCGGCACAAAGGGCAGGGTCATCACGTTCAAATGCCCGACCGCGAGCGTGGTGAACGCCAGCGTGTAGCCCAGTCCCACCACCAGACAAATCGTTGCCTTTACCGGCCGGCCGGTCTCGTTGTAGCCATAGATGAAAATCAGGGCGCAGATGATGAGCGATACAATGCTGGCGACGGTGATGTCCTTTTGCGATTGCTCGGTTTCGTCGTAATCCAGCACAGGCTGGCCGGTCAATCCCACATTCAGGCCGGGCACCTCGTTCTGGGTTTCCTTGATCAATTGCCGCAGCCGTTCGATGGCGGCGCCGTTCAGATCGTCACTGGGCGCATGCGAACGGACCAAAAAAATCCGACCCTGATCCAGGGTGAGATAAGCATTGGTTTCGCTGCCGGCGTTGAAAAGCGACGCCACACTGGGCGAAGGCGGTTTCCCCGGCCGCCCCAGGCAGTCGGTGGCCTGGATCACCACCCGGGTCAGGGCCGGCAATGCCTGGATCAGTGATTCAGTCTGGTCGTTGGTCGTCCGCGACGAAGTGCGGAAGATGGTGTTGACCTCTTCAAAAAATGAAATGAGGTTCGTCGTCGCCGTAAACCGGCGGATAAACGGCAGGGTTTCGTCGAGCTTCTGTTTCAGTCCGGCCAGGTCTTCCGTGTCGGCAAACAACAACGCCTTGGCGCCCATGACCGACAGGCTTTTTTCATAAAAAACATCGCTGAACAGATTGGTTTCCGCCTCCATCTTGGCCGCGATGCGTTCGACAAATTGCCGGTTTTTCTCGAGATTTTCACTTTCCACGACCACCACCAGGTCGTTGCCCTGTTGGGGAAACTCTTTTTGGAGGCGGAGATAATTCTGGTGATATTTCTGATTGGGACCGACCAGATTATCCCGGTTCATGTCCGTCTTCAGAAACACGGCGGTGTAAAGCACACACACCACGAACAGCGCCGCCTGCGGATAGATGAACCAGGCCGGATGGCGAAACACGACCGTCGCCAGCCGGGCCAGCAACCGGGCAAGCAGGGAATCGGCGCTTAAGGCTTTCATACTCCCAATGCCCGAATCACGCGTCGGGAAATTCAGCGTTGGAATAGATTTCTTTCACGTCGTCGTGCTCCTCCAGCGCTTCGATCAGTTTATTGACCGCATTGATGGTCCCGGCGTCCGCCAGCGGCACACTGAGGGTGGGCAATGACGTGATTTCCGCCGCGTCGCACTTGATGCCTCCGGCTTCAATCCGCTTGTGCACGGCTTCAAACGCGCCGGGCTCGGTCAGAATTTCGTAGCCTTGCGGTTCGGACCGGAAATCCTCCGCCCCGGCCTCCAGCGCCAGTTCCATCAACTGGTCCTCGCCCGCCGCTTCCCGCGCGACAATGATCTGTCCCTTGCGCTGAAACAGGCGGCTGACCGATCCCGGGGTGGCAATGCTCCCGCCGCTTTTGGTGGCCAGGCTGCGAATGTCCGAGGCCGTCCGGTTGCGATTGTCGGTGCTGACCTCGACCAGCAAGGCCACGCCGCCCGGGCCGTAAATTTCATAGGTCAAATCCTCGAAATTGGCGCCTTCCCCGCCACCGGTGCCTTTTTTTATCGCCCGATCAATGTTGTCGCGCGGCATGTTTGCCGTACGACACTTGAGCAATACCATCCGCAGGCGCGGATTCATGTCCGGATCGCCACCGCCCAGTTTGGCGGCAATGGTGATTTCCCGCCCCAGTTTGGCAAAAATCTTCCCGCGTTTGGCGTCGATGGCGCCTTTGAAATGCTTGACCTTCGCCCATTTGCTGTGTCCGGCCATGAATCAACTTTTGATGAATGATTTTACCGATACGATTTGAATGACCACATCGCTGCCCCGGCATGGTCCCGTCAGGCGGCTGGAGCCGACTCAACATAAACCGCCGTGCCGTAACACAACACTTCGGTGATTCCCGCCGCAATCTCCGTCGCGTCATAGCGCACGCCCAGCACGGCGTTGGCGCCCAGCTCCCCGGCGTGAGTCAACATCAGGTTGAAGGCATCCTCCCGGGCGCGTTCGCACAAACTGGTGTAAAGCGAAATGTTCCCGCCAAAAATCGCTTGAATGCTCGCGCCCATGTTGCCGATAACCGAACGCGATCGCACGATAATGCCACGCACCACCCCGAACGATTTGGTCACACGATAACCGGGCAGCTCGAATGTCGTCGTTGTCAATGGATGTGTCAGGCTCATAGGGCAACGATTGAACACGACCCTGCACGCTGACAAAAGCCAAAAGTTCCTTGGGTTTGACGCCGACAGTGCCCGAATTTGGACTGCGCGGACACGTCCGCGCTTTGGGTTAACGCGACATGTCGCGTCAGGGAAAGCGGCGTCATGCCGCCGCATTCCCAATTGCCATTGCCCGGGCGCCTGCCGGCTTGATTTTCCGGCCGGGCCCATCATCCTGTCTGCGGGTTATGCCGCCATCGAAATCAATTTCTCCGCGCCGGAAGGTTCTGGCGCAGTGGCGTGGGGTCGATCTGGCTCCACTCGAATGCGCCCGGATGACGGGCGCGCGCCGGGTGGGTGACGTGCTGCCGCAGGTGACCCGGGACTTGCGCCTGGACCAGCGCCGGGCCGAGGTGGAAATCGTCAAGGTCTGGAACTCGATGATTGATCCTTTGGTCGTCACGCATGCGCAGCCGGCCGGCGTCCGAAACGGCACGTTGTTCGTCAACGTGGACAGCAGTGTCTGGCTTTCAGAAATTGTGCGCTATCGCCGGCGGGAAATATTGGACCGGTTGCAGTACAGTTTCGGCCGGGAAGTGATCCGGCGCATTTCGTATCGCGTCGGCTGAACCGATTCAAATCATCAGCCGCATCTGCCGTGGCGTGAGCAGCCACACCAGCTTGGCACAGCGTCCGTAGAGCAGGAATTCCGCCTCGAGTTTGCACAAACCACCCTTTTTGAAATCGATTTCCAGGCTGGTATTGCCGGCGGCCAGCAGCGCGATCAGTTTACCCAGGTACGGTTCGTGGCCCACCAGCAGGACGCTTTCCGGTTCGGGCCGGAACTGGTTCAGATGCTGGATCAACAGCCGGGGATTGCCGGAGGGCGTCAAGTCGTCGGAGAAGGCCATTTTTTTCCGCAGCTTGAGGCTGCGGGTGATGATCTCGGCCGTTTGCTTCGCGCGCACGAACGGGCTGGAGAGCACCAGGTCAAACGAGAGATCGAGTTGCTTCATCGCCCGGGCGGTTTCGCGCAGCCGCGCGGCGCCTTTGGCGGTCAAGGGGCGCTCGGAATCCGGGGCGTAACCGGCCAGATCCGGTTCGGTGGCGATGCCATGGCGGAGCAGGTAGAGGTTCATGTTTTTTTGTTCTTACGCTTTGGTCCGGACGGGCCCGGTTCGGGCGGCGGCCAGAAACGCTGCAACCGGCCGGCGGCGTTCAGGTATACTTGGATCAACATCTGCCGCCAGCGCACCAGTTCGGTCTTCAACCGTCGCGCGGCGGCGACCTCGACGCCTTTCTTTTGCACAAATTTGTCCAGCGCCGCCAGCAATACTTCCATGTCCTGAATATCGCCCATCATGCATTGATAACCGCGCATCGCGCGCCGGTGTTCGTCGGTGAGGACCGGCAGCAGCGGCGACAGCGCCTGGATCATGTACCGGAAACGTTTGAAGGCAATCCGGGTGCGATGAATGGTTCGGGTGTCGCCGGCGCGCACGTGGCGGCAGAGATGGGCGACCCGGGCAAACGCCTGGTTCATGGACCGGCGGACCATGGCCAGAGCCTGTTCGCCGGAGGTCCGCCGGCGCTGGCGGCGGATTTCCTCTTCGAAGGCGGCGAGGAGCCGGCCGAGCCGTTTGGTTTTGATGTGCCGGACAGCCTTGCGGGTTTCGCGGGTAAAACGATCTTCACGCCGCCGCAGCCAGTCGCAAAACTCCCCGGCGTCCGGGAACGTCAACATCAGGCGTTTGACATAAATCAACTGCACCTGGGTGTCGCGAAGCGGGCCGAACGTTTCCAGGTGCCGCTGGAGGATGCGACGGGCCCGCTCGATGTCGCGTTCGGGCATGAACACGCCGAGCAGATCAAGGGTGGCTTGCAGCCGGCGGATTTCCACCCGCAACGCGTGCACGGCCTTTTCGGAAAAATGTTGCTGGCATTGTTTGAGCCGTTTGCGGTAACGACGCCACTGCCGGTGCAACGAACTGCCCAGGTGCCGGAGCACATCGGCGCCGGGCCGTTGCCTGCCCGCCTTTGAAAAATAATCTGGTTTGAGCCGGCTCATGTCGTCCATTCGGAGACCGATGCCGCAGCATAGATCGTCTCCAGCCGTTCAAGGTTACAATCTCGTGACGAATCCTGCCAAGCCCGCAAATTCATGATGAATGACGGGCCCGGTCCGGCTGGGCCGGCGTTTTTGGCTTGGGCAATCATCCGGCGCCAACATAATCTGGCTCCGCTCATGCAACCGAAGCAACCGGTCCGTCGCGCGGTGATCGATGTCGGCACCAATTCGATCAAGCTGTTGGTGGCCGATGTGGCCGGCCATGACGTGCGCCCCGTCCATGAGGAAAGCCGCCAGACGCGGCTGGGCCGCGGCTTTTACCAGACCCGCCGGCTCCAGCCCGAATCCATCGCCTGCACCGCCGAGGCGGTCTGGGAATTTGCCCAGGTGGCCCGTGAAAAAAATTCCGATTCCATCCGCGTCATTGCCACCAGCGCTGCGCGCGACGCCGCCAATCCGGGCGACCTGACCACGGCCATCGAACGGGCCTCCGATCTCAAGGTGGAAATCATCTCCGGCGATCAGGAGGCCGAGTGGGCGTTTCAGGGCGTGACGGCCGGCACGGAGCTGGCGAAGACCCCGCTGCTGTTGCTGGATGTGGGCGGGGGCAGTACCGAATTCATTCTGGGCCGGGGCGAACATAAACATTTTGCGCGCAGTTTCCCGCTGGGCACGGTGCGCCTCATGGAAAAAATTCCCCACAGCGATCCTCCCACGCGCGCGGAATTCATCGCCTGTCGGGACTGGATCAAACACTTTTTGCGAACCGAAGTCCGTCCGCGCCTCGAACCGGCGCTCGAACGCGAAACCGGCTTCAAATCCGGCGAAGCTCAACTGGTCGGCACCGGCGGCACCACCAGCATCCTCGGGCGCATCGAACACCGGCTGGACCGGTTCGACCGGGAGCAGATTGATGCCACCCGCCTCAGCCTGGACCGGCTGATGGCGCACCGGCGGCGGTTGTGGCGTTTGCCGCTGGCCGAGCGCAAGGAAATTCCCGGCCTGCCCAAACTGCGCGCGGATGTGATCCTCACCGGCGTGGCCATTTACGAAGAGATAATGAAGGAGTTCGGCTTCAAACAGCTCGGCATCAGCACCCGCGGCCTGCGCTTTGCCGCCCTCATGGACTGAGGGAAATATTCAATTGCCGATTGGTGATTTGATTCGCGCTCCCGCGCCACCCCGATAAAATCATCAATCGTAAATCATCAATCATCAATGAAATGCCTGATCGTCGGTTGCGGTTACGTCGGATTGCCGTTGGGAGCGGAACTCGTGCGCCTGGGCCATGAGGTTTCCGGTCTGCGGCGGAATCCAGCGGCGGAAAATGAATTGAAAGCCGCCGGCCTCCGGCCGTTGTTCGGCGATGTGACCCGGCCCGAAACATTGGCGGCCCTGCCGCGCGAATTTGATTGGGTCGTGAATTGCGTCGCCGCGGGCGGTGACGCGGAGAATTATCGCCAGGTCTATCTCCAGGGCACGCGCCATTTGATTGAATGGCTGGCGCCCAACCCGCCCAGGAAATTTGTCTACACCGGCAGCACCAGTGTTTACGGCCAGACCGATGGGTCGGCCGTCAAGGAATCCAGCCCCGCCGAGCCGTCCGCGGAAACGGCGAAGGTGCTGCGGGAGACCGAAACGGTTTTGCTGGCGTCCGCGGCCGATCGCAAGTTCCCGGCGGTGATTCTGCGCATCGCCGGCATCTACGGTCCGGACCGCGGCCATGCCTTCAAACAATTTTTAAAAAACGAGGCGCGGATTGAAGGCGACGGTTCGCGGGTTTTGAACATGATTCATCGCGATGACGTCATCGGCTGCATCCTGGCGGCCCTGAAAAGCGGGCGGCCCGCCGAAATCTATAACGCGGTGGACGACGAGCCGGTGACCCAGGCGAATTTTTTCCAATGGCTGGCGGCGACGGTCGGAAAATATCCGCCGCCGGCCGTGCCGGAAAATCCGGACGAGAACCGCAAGCGCGGCGCGACCAGCAAGCGCGTGTCCAACCGGCGGTTGAAGATGGAACTCGGTTACCGGTTCAAATACCCGAACTTCCGCCAGGGCTACAACGCCGAGATTTTGCGGCTCGAACGCGCCGGCCAGCTGGAGGTGGCGCCGGACGAGCGGTGAGTTTGCCGCTTGTGAGCAATTTCATTTCGACCTGCTGGGCGTTCCGGCATAACCTTCCGGTGATGGCCGCCGACACCCAGCTTACCCCGATGATGACGCAGTACCGCCGCATCAAAAGCGAGCTGCCGAAGGACGCGCTGCTGTTGTTCCGGCTCGGCGATTTTTACGAGATGTTCTTCGAGGACGCGCAGACCGGCGCGCAGATGCTGAACCTGGCCCTCACCGCGCGCAACGGCGTGCCCATGTGCGGCCTGCCGCACCACGCCGCGAACGGCTACATCGGCCGGCTGCTCCGGGCCGGCCGCAAAGTCGCCATCTGCGATCAGCTCGAAGACGCCCGGCCCGGCAAAATCGTCAAACGCGAGGTCACCCAGATCCTGTCACCCGGCACTCATTTCGACGAGCGGATGCTGGTCGCCGAACGGAACAATTATCTGGCGGCGATCTGTCCGGCCGGAAAAACCTTCGGCCTGGCGCTGGTCGACCTGACCACCGGCGATTTTACGACCACCGAGGTGGAGGCCGAGCCGGCCCTGCTGACCGAACTCGAACGGTTGCGCCCGGCGGAAATCATTTATCCCGGCGAAGCCGCTGCCGTCCGCGATTTGTTGCGGGACACCTTCAAAATTTTAAACGGCTACGATGACTGGACGTTCGCCCTGGAAACCGCGCTGTTTACCGTGCGCGATCATTTCAAAGTGGCATCGCTCGACGGTTTTGGCCTGAAAGACCGGGGCGCGGCGGTCGGGGCTGCCGGCGCGGTGTTGCATTACCTGACGCAGCATTTGCGCCGGGATGTGAAGCACCTTACCCGCCTGTCGTTTTATCGCCGCAACGACTATCTCGCGCTCGACTACACGACGTTGCGGCATCTGGAAATCCTGGAACCGCTCCACCAGGACGCGCCGCGCAACGCTTCGCTTTACGGCGCGGTCAATCGCACCGTCACCCCCATGGGCGCGCGCCGGCTGCGTCACTGGCTTTCCCAGCCGCTTGCCACGGTGGAACCGATCCGCCGCCGGCAGGAAGCCGTGCAGGTGTTCGTTGAAAATTCCCCCGGCCTGGACAGCTTTCGCACGCAGCTCGCCCAGGTGCGCGATCTGGAACGGACCATCGGCCGGTTGAGCAGCGGCAGCGGCAACGCGCGCGACCTGGTCGCCCTCCGGATGGCCCTCGAGCAGATTCCGGCGCTGAAACGGATTCTGGAAACGGCGGGGCGAGGCTCCGTCGGGCCCAAACCAAATCTGCTTCCGGAAGGCATGGGCGCGAGCGGCTTTCGCCCCACCCATTTGGTTTCCGAGTTGAATTCCAAAGTCACCGAAATGCCCGACCTGGTGGAACTGGTTTCCCGGGCCATTGTCGATGACCCGCCGCTGGCGCTGAAGGAGGGCGGCATGATTCGCGACGGCTTTGATGCCGGGCTCGATGAATTGCGCAATGCGACCCGTGGCGGCAAGGATTGGATTGCGAAACTTCAGGCCGACGAAATCGCCCGCACCGGCATCTCGTCGCTGAAGGTGCGGTTCAATTCCGTTTTCGGCTATTACATCGAAGTAACCAAAGCGAACCTCGACAAGGTGCCGCCGCACTACATCCGCAAACAAACTGTTGCCAACGGCGAACGGTTCATTACGCCGGAGTTGAAGGAGATGGAAGGCAAAATCCTCGGCGCGGAAGAACGGAGCATGAAGCTGGAGTACGAACTGTTCCAGCGCGTGCGCGAAGAGGTCCTGGCGCAATTATCCGGAATCCAACAAACCGCCGCCGCGCTGGCGCAGTTGGATGTGCTGGCCTCATTTGCCGAAACTGCGCGGTTGCACAACTATTGCTGTCCCCGGGTCGGTGACGGCGGCGCGCTGCAGGTCCGCGACGGCCGGCATCCGGTTCTGGAACAAAGCCTGCAGGACGAACGTTTCGTGCCGAATGACACGGCGCTGGTTTCGACCGGTGGACCGGACCCGGTGCCGTCCGCCGTCGAAACCGCCGCTGCCTCCGGCGACGGCGCGCCATGTCCCCAAATTGCTCTCATCACCGGGCCGAACATGGCAGGCAAGAGCACCTACATCCGGCAGGTGGCGCTCCTCACGCTGCTGGCGCACACCGGATCGTTCGTGCCGGCGGCGGAAGCGCGCATCGACCTGGTGGACCGCATTTTCACCCGCATCGGCGCCAGCGACGACCTGGCCCGCGGTCAATCCACGTTCATGGTGGAGATGACCGAGACGGCGAACATTCTGAACCATGCCACGTCGCGCAGCCTGATTGTGCTGGATGAAATCGGCCGGGGCACCAGCACGTTCGATGGATTGAGCCTGGCCTGGAGCATTGTGGAACACCTGCACAACCGAATCGGCGCCAAAACGCTGTTCGCCACTCATTATCATGAGCTGACCGAACTGGCCCAGCGGCTGCCGCGCCTGAAAAATTTTAACGTGGCGGTGCGCGAATGGCGCGACCAGATCGTATTTTTGCGCAAGATCGTCGAAGGCGGCACGGATAAAAGTTACGGCATTCACGTCGCCCGGCTGGCCGGCGTGCCCCGGGAAGTGCTGGAGCGGGCCAAAGTGATCCTAGGCAACCTCGAGGAATCCGAACTCACCCCGGAAGGCACCGTACGCCAGTCCCCGCGCCGCCAGCAGGACCGTGACAAGCTCAAACAGCTGGCTCCGCCACCGCAGATGGATTTGTTTGCCTGATTTGGCGAAATCAGGCGATTTTCACCCGTTTTGAGAAAAACGTCTAAAACCGCGCTTTTTTCAACGTTTTTCACGTTCCAGTCGATAAATTTTCTCCTCCATTGAACATCGGAAACGGGGATTTTTCTAATCTAATACTATGAAAACGAACATATTGCACATATGGACGGCCGTTTGCGTTTCAACGCTGACGATGACGGCAGCATTCAAATCGCTGGCGGATGACAGCGCGACGGGCATAAAGTCGCATCCCACCTATACCTATACCGGCAAGGTGGAATCGGTGAATGCGAGCGAACATACGCTGGCATTGAAAGGAATCCTGTTCACCAAAACCTTCAATCTCGGCAACAGCTGCACCTACTCGTTCGTGGACCCGGATGCGAGTACTGTGAACGGCCTGCGTCCGGGCCAGAAGGTCCGGGTTGTCTATGAGGAATCCCAGGGCGTTCGGGTGGCGGATCGCGTGGTGCAGGAACCGATGCGGGATACCGGAGTGGTCAAGACCCTTGATCCGGCCCAACGCACGTTGACCTTGCGCCATGATGGCCTGGACCAATCATTCCAGCTGGCGGGCGATTGCAAGGTGATGTTGCGTGACAACAAACCCGGTGGCGCCGGCGACATTCAGCCGGGCAATTATGTCACCGTAACCTACGAAACACCGAAGGGGAAACCGATGGCCCGCGAGATCGCGCAAACCAGCGAGACCTTCACCGGTTCGCTGACCGCGATCGATCTGGAGGCGAAGACCATTAAAGCCCGGGCGTTGTTTGACACCAAAAAATTCAACGTGGGTGACAACTGCGCCATCCTCGTCAACGGCAACAACAGCGGCCAATTGTCCGATTTGAGGCCGAATGAACGGCTGGTCTTCAGCTACGATGACATCAACGGTGTGAATGTGGTCAACCGGATTGCGCCGGCAGCCACTCCGCAGCCCACGGAAACCACAGCGGCTCAGCCGATGGCCCGGTAACCGTTGTTGATCAACAAGCCAGGCACGTCTCTTCTGCGGGACGTGCCTCTTTGTTTTTCGCGATCTCATTGCGCCCGGTCGGCGTCGGCCGGCGCCGCAACAAAACAACTGCGGGCCGCCGGGCCTTTATGGTAAAACAACCGCCGCATATGGAAACCAGCATCATCCCTGAATCGTTCCGGAAATTCGAAATCCCCGGTCGAGTCACTTTCGCCGAAGGCAATGGCCGTTTGCCGAAAATTAATATCCACACCGCCCGCAGCACGGCGGAGATTTATCTGCACGGCGCGCATGTGACCGCGTTCCAGAAATCCGGCGAGCCGCCGTTGCTGTTCGTGAGCCGGCTCAGCAAATTTGCGGCCGACCAGCCGATCCGGGGCGGCGTGCCGATTTGTTTCCCGTGGTTCGGGGCGCGCCCCGGCGACGCGACGCATGGGCTCGCCCGGATTTTGAGGTGGGAACCGGTCGAAACCGCCGCGGCGCCCGATGGTATCGTCACGCTTCGCCTGCGCCTGCCGAAAACCTCCCTGAAACCCGAATGGTCGCCGCTCCACACCGAGTTTGTCGTCACCGTCTCCGACATGCTCAGGATGGAACTCGTCACCGTAAACGAATCGGCGGATAAAACCCTGGAACTGGAGAATTGCCTGCATACCTATTTCCACGTCGGAGACATCACCGCGGTGGCCCTCACCGGCCTGTCCGGCGCGCCGTTCCTGGATTTTGCGGCCGGAGCCGATGGCGTGCGCCAGGTCGAAAAAGATTCCCGCCTGAGCATCGTCCGGGAAACCAACCGGGTTTATCCCGACTCGCCCGGCCCGGTGGAAATCCACGATGAACCTCTGAAGCGCACCATTCGCGTGGAAAAATCCGGCTCGGCTTCCACCGTCGTCTGGAATCCCTGGACGACGCAGAAATTGCCTGATGACTTCGACCCGCCGGAATACCGGCAGATGGTTTGCGTGGAATCGGGGAATGTAAAACAGAACCGGATTTCGCTCGCGCCGGGGAAATCGACCGTCTTGCGGGTGACTTACAGCAGCCGGCCGGGTTGAGCCGGTTCCGCTTATCGCCGCCGGCCACGGCATCGACGTGACGAGCGGCGTCACCGGCCGGATGGCGCGTTGAATTGCAACCGATAAAAGCGGCTGCCGGTGACGGCGTTGGTCACCACCTGTCGGCCGCCGGCGAGGACCGGAGCGTTGGACAGCGCAGTCCAGTTTACGAGGTCGATTGAACCGGCCACCGAATAATTGGTCAGTTCCGCCGGCCAGGAAATCGTCGCCTGCCCGTTGGCGGGCGCGACCCGCAACGCCGGCGGCGGCGGCGCGACGGTGCCCAGCAGGATTTCCGAGCCGGCCAGCATCACCGGGCCGGGACCGTGCGGATCATCGTCGGGATGGGTACGCTGGAGATAATAATCCTCGTTCGTGCCGATATTCGTGCCTTCACAGACGCCGGTGATCACCCCGTTGGTGGTGACGTGCCGGCAGACGCCGATGAACGCCTTTTGCGCCACGGCCATGTTGGTGGGATCGATCCAGCCGCGGTTGACGGCGCGGGCAAGGCTGTAAGCGAACATGCCGGTGCAGGAGGTTTCCTCCCAGTTGGCGGAATTATTGGTGTCGTCCAGCACCTGCAACCACATGCCGGCTGCGTCCTGCAGCGGTTTCACGGCCTCGACGTGCCGGCGCAGAATGTCCAGCAGTTGCGGCCGGGCGGGATCATTCACCGGGAGAGCCGACAGCACCTCGACCGTCGCCACCATCGCCCAGCCGTTGGCCCGGCCCCATTTGACGGGCGAATGGGTGTGGCTGAAGGAACCGTAGGTGTTGCAGAAATAGCCGTGCCACCAAAGACCGTTGGTGGATTGATCGTAGCCGGCGACGTTGAGGATCTGGCGGGCGGCGTCGGCGAGATAGTTTGTATCACCCGTATACGCCGACCAGCGGACCAGGAACGCACAGCCCATGTACAGATCGTCGTCCCAGATCGTGCCGCCGTAGGAACCCGGCCGGTATAACGTTCCGTCCGGCAGCCGGGGGACGCGGGTGCTGATGGTATTGGCGATGGCTGCGCCGGCCGCGTCCTGGCCGGGGCCGGCGATGCCTCCGGTGTGGTTCAGGATGGTTTCCATCATCTGCGCGCCCATGGCGCCATAACCATCCATCGAACTGGTGCTCTGGCTCATCAAACCGCCGATGGCCGTCGAGTTCTGCCAGCTGGAAAGCCCCGAGGTGTTGGTCAACGTGGTATTCAGGCTCTTCAGCCATGCGTAATAACGCCCGCAAATCAAATCGTGATTGACCGCGAAATTTTCGACGTCGGCATCGCCGGTTGCCTCGCTCGCCTGCAACAGGCCGTACAACGCCACGCCCCAGGGATACGACCAGGTGATGCCGGCCGGCGGCTGGGCCGCTTTGGCGGCGGCCAGCGAGTTCACCGGCGTATAATCGCCGTCGGCCAGCGGAACGATCTGGTGATGCGCCACCAGCGAAAGGACATTGCGGATGGAGACGTCCGTCTGGCCGGACAGGTCATTGGTCTGCGCCGGGACGGTCGCCACTGGTCCCAGCCCGGCCAGGGCAAGCACCAGGACGACGGCGGCCCGGCGGAGAAAGCGCATGACGCCAATGATACGCCAAGCCGGGTATCCATTTCAACCCGCCGATGGTGTTCTGATTTCAAGGTGGTGCGCCTCGTGCTGCGAGGCGCCGTCGGGGTCGCAGCGCGACCCGAGCCACCAAATCGGGACGCTACCAGCCCGCCAACAGCCTTGCTTCGCGGGAAGTCTCTTTGCCAGACTGGCGTGTCCGGGACTGGAACCACGTGATTTCCACCATTGAAAATGAACCCGCCGGCGCGGGAGCGGACCTGGTAAAACAGGTCGGGGAAATCTTTTCGCCGGAGGGAATCCTGTCCCGCGCGAAAAATTTCGAATTCCGGCCGCCGCAGCAGGAGATGGCGGTGGCCGTGGCGCGGGCGTTGCAAAGCGGCGGGCACCTTGCCGTCGAGGCCGGCACCGGCGTCGGCAAGAGCCTGGCCTATTTGATCCCGGCCATTTTATACGCCGTGGCCTGCCGCAAAAAAGCCGTCGTATCCACGCACACCATCAACCTGCAGGAGCAGTTGACGGAAAAGGACCTGCCGATGCTCGCCCAGGTGCTGGGCGCGTTGCCCGAACCCATAAAATTCAATTTTACCATGCTCAAGGGCCGCGCGAATTACCTGTGCACGCGCCGGCTGCAGAAGGCCATGCAGCAATCCGGCAATCTGTTCACCTCGTCCGAAGCCGAGGAACTGCGGCGGATTGCCGATTGGGCAAAACATACGCCGGACGGCAGCCTGTCCGATTTCGAGGTCGAGCCCGATCCGAAGGTCTGGGCGCAGGTTTGTTCCGAGCGCGGATTATGTTCGCCCAAGGTCTGCGGTTATCCGTCGGATTTAGCCAAAGACCACGGCGTTTGTTTTTTCCAACGCGCCCGGAACCGGATTCTGTCGTCCGATGTGCTCGTGCTCAATCACACGCTGTTTTTCACCCTGCTGGGCGGCGTGGACGAGGAGATGGCCGGCGGTATCCTGTTCAAAAACGATTTTGTGATTTTTGATGAGGCGCACACGATGGAAAACGTGGCCTCCCGGCACGTCGGCCTGAGCGTCTCGAGCGGCCAGGTGCATTACGCGTTGAACCGGCTGTGGAATCCGCGCACGGAAAAAGGCCTGCTCGCCACGTTGCGGAAGGGTGAGGCGGTAAAACTGGTGGCCGACATTCTGGGTGAAGCGGACCAATTTTTTGAGAACGTCGAGACCGCGTGCGAGGAACTGGCCCGGACGGCCAAACCGGACCGGTTCAACCCGGCCGAATCCCGTCCGCATTCGAGAAAATGGACCGAACTGCGCATCCGGCGGGCGGAACTGGTCCAGGACAACGTCACGCTCCCGATCCAGCGCCTGCGCGAGGCGGTCAGCGAGCTGGTCAAACTGAGCGAGGACAAGGACATCGGGCAGGAACTGGTGGAGTGCAACCGCCGGCTGGCCGAATTGCGCGAGGAAGTGAAGGCATTCCTTGATCAAAGCGCCCCCGACCACGTGTACTGGGTCGAACGCACCGGCAAGGCGCACCGGAATATTTCGCTCAATGCCGCGCCGGTGGACGTGGCGGAGTTCCTGCGCCGCCGGCTGTTTGAAAGCGAGACCAGCATCATCATGACCAGCGCCACGCTGGCAATGACGGGGTCCGTATTGCGTGGCGCGTCAAGCAACGACACGACGCAACACGCAACACGCAGCACGTCTGGCCGGACCAAGGCGCCGGAGAGTTCCGGTCTGAATTACTTCGTCCGCCGCGTCGGCGGCGGATCCGCCACGCAACTCCAGGTCGGCACCCCGTTCGACTATGAGCGGCAGATGAAATTGTTCACCGTAAAAAAAATGCCCGACCCGCGCGAAGCCGGCTATGCTGACGCGCTGGAACATTGGATCGGGCATTTTGTGAAGCAGACCCACGGGAAAGCCTTCGTGCTGTTTACCAATTACAAGCTCATGCAGGAAATCGCCGGGCGCATGGAGCCGTTCTTCAACCGGCTCGGCATCGCCTGCCTGGTGCAGGGCACCGGCACGCCGCGCTCGACCATGCTGGAAAAGTTCAAGGATGACGTGGATTCGGTGTTGTTCGGCACGGACAGTTTCTGGCAGGGCGTGGATGTGCCGGGGGAAGCCTTGAGCAACGTCATCATCACCCGGTTGCCGTTCGCCGTGCCGGACCACCCGCTGATTGAAGCCCGCATCGAGGCCATCGAGGCGCGCGGCGGAAATTCCTTCGGCGAATTTTCCCTGCCGGAAGCCATCCTGAAGTTTCGCCAGGGCGTCGGCCGGTTGATTCGAACCAAAACCGATACCGGCATCATCGTCGTCCTGGACAACCGGGTGTTGACCAAACAATACGGCCAGGCGTTTCTCAACGCGTTGCCGAAGTGTCCGGTGGAGATCGTCTGAATCCCATGGACGCTCACGAAGCCTTGAAGATCGCCGGCGGTGTCGGCGCCCTGGCGCTGTTTGTGCCGCTGGCCATCGAGGTGGCCCGGGATGGCGGCGGCCAGAGTTTTGCCACCTGGATCCTTTGGGCGGCTCTGGACACGATCCTGACCGTCAGCACCATTGAGCGGCACGGCAATTTCCTCCTGCCGCTGGGCTTCGCCGTCGGCGGCTGGATTCTGACTGGGCTGCTGCTGGTCAAGGGCCGGTTTGCCTGGGTCCGTCTGGACAACGTCATCCTGGCGCTGGTGCTGGCGTGCCTGGCGAGCTGGAAACTGGGCGGTGCGGAAACGGCGCTGATCGCCGCCACCGTGGCCATTTGCGTGGCGGGCATTCCGGGATTGATCGAATTGTGGCGCCGCCCGCAACGGGCGGTCGGGAAAATCTGGGGCGGATACGTGGTCGCCAACGGGTTGTCCTTTTTCGGCGGCGCGGCGATGACGGTGGAAGAGCGATTTGCGCCGGCCATGTTTGCCGCCTATTCAATGCTGATGTTTCTGGCCAGCCGGAGACGGCCGGCGTTACCCCCGCCTTCGGCCTGACTTGAGAGCGCGATCTTGGTTTCAGCGGTGGGGCCGAACCGCCGCTCAGCAGACGGCGCAGCAGGGCCCTACCGTTCCGCTGTGCCAAAGCCCGCCGGTTTTTGTAGCCGGGCATCAAAGCCCTGGATTCCCTTTTCCCGGCATTCGGGACACATGCCGTGGGTGGTGCGCGTGGCGAATTTGGAGCTGAAATATTCCTCCAGATTCAACCATTCACTGTCCCCACACACCTTGCGGCACCAGCTGCACATCCGCAGGAAATCCTCCAGATAATGCAACCGTTGCAACAACCGTTTGGTCGCCCAATGGACCCAGAACCAGATCAGGGAAACCACCACCGTCCGCAGCAGCGCCCGATGCCAGTTGACCGCGAACGGCTCGCCGAAAATCAAATGCGGCAGGCGGACCGCTTCCGTCAGCCACGACAGGGCGATGATCACCGAGAAGCCAAAGCCTTCAATCCAAAGGATGGAATTCCATTGTTTGCGTGTTTTGTCCATGAGTTTAAATTTGCTCATGACGAAATTAATGTCGAGCAAAAGCGCCCGGGGCGGGTCGTTGTTTCGGAGGACGGAGTTCTACGGCGCCCAAATAATTGGAGGCTCGCGGAGCTCGCCTCTCCGAATTCAGACACTACCCGCGCCGGCGGAGGCTCGACATCCGGCCAGCAGTCGTTAAGCTGCGGCGCATGACGCGCACGGAGAGACTTCTGGCGGAACTGATCGCGCTGCCCAGCGTGAATCCCGCTTTTTTGCCGCCGCGCCATCCCTATGCCGGAGAAAAACGTGTCGCTGATTTTCTGGCATCGGTGGCCGGCCGCGCCGGCCTGGAAGTTGAATTCCAGAAGGTCCTGCCGGGCCGGTCGAATGTCATCGCCCGACTGTTGCCGCGAAATAAAATCCGGCGAACCATCCTGCTGTCACCGCACCTGGATACCGTCGGCGCCGATGGGACGGGTTTCATCCCGCAGCGACGGCACGGTCGGCTGCATGGACGCGGCGCCTGCGACACCAAGGGTTCGGTCGCGGCGATGATGGCGGCGCTGGCCGAGCTGGCGGAAGCGAAATCGCGCCCGCGCGAGACGGAAATTGTATTTGCCGGGCTGATTGATGAAGAGCACGCCCAGGCGGGCTCCCGCGCGTTGGCTGCCAGCCGGTTCCGGGCCGACTTGGCGATCGTTGGCGAGCCGACGCAGTTGCAGGTGGTGACCGCGCACAAGGGGAGCCTGTGGTTGAAGCTGGAAACCCGCGGCCGGGCGGCGCACGGCGCCATGCCCTGGCGCGGCAAAAATGCCGTCCATGCCATGACCCGGCTGGTGGACTGGCTGGAAACGGATTACGCGGCGGAATTGCGTCGGCGCCGGCATCCGTTGCTGGGCACCGCCACGGTCAACGTCGGACAGATCCAGGGCGGCACCCAGCCGAATATCGTGCCCGATCGCTGCGCCATCACGATCGACCGGCGGACCCTGCCGGGTGAAACCGAAGCGGGTGTGCGGCGCGAACTGGCCGCCGCCTTGCGCGCCCGAAAACTGGCGGCCCGGATCGACAGCACCAAACTCGCGCCGGCCCTGCCGCTGGAAACGGATCCCCGGTTGCCGCTCGTCCGCCAGTTCCTCCGCACCGCCGGCCAGACCCGGCCCGTGGGCGTGGTTTATTTCTGCGACGCGGCTGTGTTGTCGGCCGGCGGGATTCCCAGCGTGGTTTTCGGGCCCGGCGATGTCGCCCAGGCGCATACGGCGGACGAATGGATTTCCCTGGCGTCGCTCGAGCGCGGAAAGCAGCGGCTCCTCAAGTTCCTTAAGTCGCTGCCCTGAAGGGGATGATTGAAGCAAACCCGATTCAACGATTCAACGATTGAACGGCTGACGATTCCCTGGCCGGAAAATACCTTTTCTCCGATACGCTCCTCCGGCACTCTTTCGGCCCATGTCTTTGACGGCAGAGAAAACACCGGCCGATCCGGCGGCTTCGTCGCACGCGCATTTTTTCCGGCAAAGCGGCTGGCTGATGGTCGCCAATGTCGGCAGCGGCGCGGTGATGTATGGGGTGCACCTGCTCGCCAAAAAAATTCCGGATGCGGAATACGGCGTCTTCGGCGTGCTGCTGGCGGTGGTGATGTGCGTGCCGAATTTGCCGCTGCAGATGGTGTTCGCGCAGCAGACCGCCCGGGCGCTGGCGACCCATCGCGAGCGCGAGCTGGCGGGGATGATCCGGCTGGCGTGGCTGGGGACGTTTCTCCTGTTCCTGGCGCTGGCGGCAGGAGTGTTTATCTGGCGGGAAACCATCCTGGCCCGCTGGCAGATCACCAATCCGACGGCGTTGTGGCTGACGCTGCCAATTGTGCTGTTGTCCCTGTGGCTGCCGCTGTTCTGGGGCGTGATGCAGGGCCGGCAGGATTTTTTCTGGCTGGGCTGGTCGAACATCCTCAACGGCCTGGGCCGGACGTCGCTGGCGGCATTCATCGTTTTTTTCCTCGGCGGTTACGCGGCGGGAATGTTGACGGGCGTTTGCCTGGGACTGGTCCTGGCCGTCGGCGTCAGCATCTGGCAGACCCGGATGCTGTGGACGTTGCCTTCGCAACCCTTTGACCGCCGCACGCTTCTGGCGCAGATCATCCCGCTGATGCTGGGCTTCGGCGCCGTGCAATTTATTTTCACGGCCGACACGATGTTCGTGAAGGCGTATTTTTCCGGGGATGATTCGGCGTTTTACGTGAGTGCCGGGACGCTGTCGCGCGCGCTCATGTGGCTGATCATTCCGTTGGCGACGGTGATGTTTCCCAAAATCGTCCACAGCGTGGCGCGTTCGGAAAAGAGCAATCTGCTGGGGGTGGTGCTGCTGGGCACCTTCATCCTGGCGGCCGGCGGGGCGGTGTTCATGACGATTCTGGGGCCGTGGGTCATCCGGCTGTTTTACAAACCGTCGTATGTCCAGGTCGCATCATCGGTGTTGCCGTGGTATTTGTGGGCGATGGTGCCGCTGTCGCTGGCCTACGCGCTGGTGAACAATCTGCTGGCGCGGTCCCGATTCGGCATTGTGCCGGTGCTGGTGGTGCTGGCGGCGGCTTACGGTTTTGCCCTGACCCGGTTTCACGACAGCCTGATCACGGTGCTGAAGACGCTTGGGGCCTTCAACGTGCTTTTGTTCGCGGTGTGCGTCTGGTTTACCTGGGGCATGAAAGCCAGACTGGAAACGGAGGGCTGAGGCGCTGAACCGGTCGGATCACGTTTTATCTCCGGTTCCGGTTTCCGGCGGTCGCGACAATGGTTTGGGCTGACGCAATTTGGTGTAGACCCAGCCTTCCAGCCGCCGCAATGGCCGCAACCATTTGTAAAAGGGCGAGTAGATCAGGCGAATACGCACCACGGACAGGAACATCGCCAGCGACGAGCGGAACAGGGAGGGCGTGACTTTGGAGCCCACTTTGTCGGTCCATTCAATCGGCATTTCGAAAACCTTGAGCCCGGCCCGCTTCAATGAAACGAGCAGGTTGACGTCAAAGGCGAGGTCGGCAATGCACAGTGACGAATGAATTTTGTCCACCGCCTCGCGCCGGATGATTTTGCACGGACACTGCGTGTCTTTGATGTGCATCCAGAACAGCGTTTCAACAATCAGATGAAAACACCGGCTGACAAACCGGCGGAAATGCGTTTGCGACTGGTGCAGCACGGCGCCCGCCAGCCAGCGTGAGCCGATGGCGCAGTCGGCGTCGCCCAGGGACCGGACGAGCTGGCAAAGCGCCTGCGGCGGCGTGGCGCCGTCGGCATCCACGTAGCCGATCAAATCGCCGAACCCGGCGAGTCGGAGACCTTCGATCAGGGCGCCGCCTTTGCCGATGGGCGCCTTGAATTCCAGCGCCCGGATGTTCAGATGTTCCACCGCCACCCGCCGGACCACGCCGAGGGTGTCATCGGTGCAGCCGTTGAGCACCACGACCATCTGGAAGTTGCCGGTGTAATGCTTCGCAAAAAATTGCGCATAATCCCGCAGCACCGGTTCGATGCGGCGTTCCTCGTTGTAGGCCGGAATGAGGAGCAAAAGGCTGGGATCAGGCACGCCACACCAATAGCAGGAAATGGCGGAAAAGCAACGGCCGGGAACGTTTCGCGCTTGCGGCGGAAATCACAAACGGTTATCCACGCAGCATGGATTCCCGCGAAGCCCTAATCGCGTTAAACCTGATCGAGCATGTCGGATCGGTGCGGGCGCGGCTGTTGCTGGAACATTTCGGTGAAGCGCCCAATATCCTCCGGGCGTCCAAAGGCGAATTGTTGCGGGTCCGCAACATCGGCGAGGAAACGGCGGCCGCAATCGCCGGTTGGGAGAAATCCATCGATCTGGCCGGGGAATTGAAGCGCATCGCTGATTTTGCCTGCCGCGTTTTGATTCAAAGCGACGAGGAATATCCCGAACTGCTTCGGCAGATTTATGATCCGCCGCTGGTGTTGTACGTCAAAGGCGGCTTGACGGCGAAGGACAAGAACGCAGTAGCCATGGTCGGATCGCGGATGACCACCCATTACGGTCTCGAGACGGCGCGCAAGCTGGCGTATCAACTGGCTTACGTGGGCGTGACGGTGGTGAGCGGCGGCGCCCGCGGGATCGATACCGCATCGCACCAGGGCGCGCTGGCGGCCAAAGGCCGGACGGTTTGCGTATTGGGCACCGGCATCAACCGGGTTTTTCCGCCGGAAAACCGGGAGCTGTTCGAGCGTATTGCCGAATCCGGCGCGTTCCTCACGCAATTTCCCTTCAACCGCAACGGCGACCGGCAATCCTTTGCCATCCGCAACCGCATTGTCGCCGGCATGACCCTCGGCACGGTGGTGGTGGAAGCGGACCTGAACAGCGGCGCGCTGATCACCTCCAATTTCGCCACTGAATATGGTCGCCAGGTTTTTGCCGTGCCGGGTCGGATCGATTCTCCGCGCAGCAAGGGTTGTCACGACCTGATCAAGAAGGGCGCGAAGCTGTGCGAGAGCGCCGAGGACATTCTGAGCGAGTTTGAATATCTGTTTCCGGCCAGCAACCGGCCGCCGTCGGCCGGTGCGAGCGGGGTGTTGCCGGCGCTGGAACTTTCGGACAACGAACGGTGCGTTTACGATGCGTTGACCCACGAGGAATCGAGCATCGACGAGGTCATCCGGCGCAGCAGCCTGCCCAGTTCGGCGGTGAGCGTGGCCTTGCTGGGCCTGGAGATGAAACGCGCCGTGAAACAATTGCCGGGAAAATTGTTTGTGCGCAATTCCTGAGCAAAACAGCTTGCACCGGTGTGCCTGATGCACTAGAAGTGCGACCAGCACGGGAGAACGATATGGCCAGCTATACCATCATTGGCGCCGATCACAAACATTACGGCTCCGTTTCGGCGGACAGCGTCCGATTATGGATTGGCGAAGGCCGGCTCAACGCGCAATCGTTGTTGAAGGCGGAGGGGGAACTGGAATTTCGTCCGCTGGAGACCTTTCCAGAATTTGCCGATGCCCTGGCGGCCAAAACGGCTCCGGCGCCTCCGCCGCCCCTGCCGTCCGATGCCGCCGCCATGGCGTCGGTCCGAACCAGCGGCCTGGCCATCACCTCGCTCGTACTGGGCATTGTCGCGATTGCCACCTGTGGAATACTCCTGTTGATCGCCGCGCCGGTGGGCCTGATCCTGGGCCTGGTGTCAATGAACCAGATCCGGAAGAGCCAGGGCCAGTTGAAAGGACGGGGCCTGGCGCTGGCAGGAGTCATTATCAGTTGTGTCGCCCTGTTGTTGATTCCGGTTTTCGCCGCCTTGCTGTTGCCGGCTCTGGCTCAGGCCAAACAGAAGGCGGAGACCACCCGTTGCGTGAACAATGTCAAACAGCTTTCCGTGGCCCTGTGCATCTGCGGGGACGATAACCAGGGCCACTACCCGGTCGCCACCAACTGGTGCGGCGCCGTCCAGGGAACGGGAGTTTCCAGTCAGATCTTTCATTGTCCGGCGGACAATTCCGGCAGCCGCTGCAGTTATGCCTACAATGCCAAGCTGGCCGGTGTAGAAGAAACCAAAGCCAATCCCAATACCGTAATGATTTTCGAGGCCGGTGGAGGCTGGAATGCCTCCGGCGGCCCGGAACTGCTGCTCGACAAACCTCGGCACGGGCATGCGGTTGTCGTTGGGTTTGCCGATGGCCACGTCGAGATCGTGCCCGACTCGCAGTTATCGCAACTTCGCTGGAACCCCTGACCCGACCTCCAACTCATAAACGATTATGGCAACCTATACGCTGATCGGCGGCGATCAAAAACAGTACGGGCCCGTTGGTGCGGACGATGTGCGCCGGTGGATTGCCGACGGCCGGCTCAACGGACAATCTTTGATGCGGGAGGAAACCGACACGGAATTCCGACCGCTCTCAACCTTTCCGGAATTCGCCGACGCGCTGGCGCCGAAAACGGCAGGGGTGCCCGGGGCGGCGGCGCCGCCGGTGGATTGGCGGGAACGCGACTATGAACTCGACATCGGGGGCTGCATCAACCGGGGTTGGGAAGTGGTCAAAAACAATTTCTGGCCGGCGGTGGGCATCACCGCGCTGGTTCTGCTGATTGTCGTGGTGGTCAACCAGTTTGTCGGATTGTTTACCCGTCCGATCATTCAAGGCATCATGCTGGAACACCGGATTACAGTGGGCGGCGCCGTCTTTTTGTTGCTGATGATCCTGGCCAGCGGCCCGATTTACACCATTATTATGGCCGGCCTGTTCAAATATTATCTCAAGCTGATCCGGGGCGAAAACCCGGGGATCGGCGACGCTTTTTCGGGCTTTGGCCCTTCCATCGGGCAACTGATTTTGCTCAGCCTGGCTTTGAATATCCTCACGCTGGTGGGCTATGTGCTGTGCGTGGTTCCGGGTATTTACCTGGCCGTGGCGTGGTTTTTTTCCATTCCGCTGGTGATCGACCGGCAGCTGCATTTCTGGGAAGCGATGGAACTGAGCCGCCGCATGGTCAATAAACACTGGTTTCTCGTACTTGCTTTTTTGGTGGTTTACGCTGTGTTGAGTATGGCGGGTGTACTGGCGTGCTGTATTGGAATTCTTGTGACCGTGCCCATCAGCATCGCGGCATTGATGTATGCCTATGAAACCATTTTTTCCGACCGGGCCAAAGCCGCCTAGCCGTTCCGCCGCCCGCAACGCAGCGCTGGTGAATCAGTTGGCCACGCCCGGTCTCGGTTCGCTCATGGCCGGACGCTGGATTGCGGGCATCGGACAACTCGTTTTGGCCGTGGCCGGTTTCGGCCTGGTGGTGGTGTGGTTTGCCGAGGTGATGATCCAGTATTACGGCCAGGTGTTCAGCGACGCCCCGACCCGGCCGGTCGGATGGATTGGTGAAACCGGTGCGCTGCTGTTCGTGGCGTCCTGGTTCTGGTCGCTGGTCACGAGCCTCAGCCTGTTGCGGCAGGCTGCCGGTGAAGAATCTGAAAATTCGAAGCCGGCGCCGCCGGAGCCGGATCCACCGCCGAAATTGAAGTAGCCCAATCCAAAAACCAAAGGCGCATTATGTATAAAATAATTGGTGTCAACGGCCAGCAATATGGACCCGTCGCCGCGGAGGAAATCCGGCGCTGGATTGCCGAGAATCGGGTCAATGGCCAGACGCTCGTCCTGGCCGAAGGCGCGACCGAATGGAAACCGTTGGCGGCGTTTCCGGAATTTGCCTCCGAGCTCAAATCGGCCCCGCCGCCCATCGCCCCGCCCCCGGTTTTTGCTTCGCGGGCTTCGAACAAAATCCCGGCCGGCGTCTGCGGCATCCTGCTCGGGTCGCTGGGCATCCACAAATTCATCCTCGGTTATACCGGCGCCGGCCTGATCCTGTTGTTGGTGACGATCCTGAGCTGTGGCCTGGCCGCCGTGGTAACTCATCTGATCGGCCTCATCGAAGGCATTATCTATTTGTGCAAGTCCGACGAGGAATTCGTCCGAGTCTACGTGGACGGCCGACGGGAATGGTTTTAATGGCCGACGGCATGAAAAAACTCGATGCCAGCCAGATCCGGTCCGCCCTGGCCGCCGTGCCGGAATGGAAAGCAGTGGACGACCGGATCGCGCGGACGTTCGCGTTTCAGGATTTCCCGGCGGCCATCCATTTTGTCAACGCGGTGGCCGGCCTGGCGGAAAAGGCCTGGCACCATCCGGACATCGATATCCGCTGGAACCAGGTGACCCTGACGTTGACGACCCACGATGCGGGCGGTTTGACGGAAAAGGATTTTGACCTAGCCTGGCAGTTCGACGCGCTCCTACCGGGCTGAAGGAACTGCCGGGGTTGCCGCTTCGACCGTCGGCCGGGCCGGCACATCCGGCGGAGATTCCCCGGGCGCTGAGGCGCGCGGCCGCCGGCCGATCCAAATGCCGCTGACGCCATAATCCCATTCCAGTTGCGGGATGTCCGGCGGGGCGCCCCGGTCGCCGCGAATGACCAGGCGGTCGGCCGGCCGCATTTTTCCCACCCAGGGTTCGTAGGCCTGCGGCGCTCCAAAATTCCAATGGATGTTCAGGTAGATTTTGTAGTCCTCGTCCGGCATCACCGCCGGTTCGAACCCGACAATGTAACGCCAGTCGGCGTTCGGGTTCTTGAAAAAAGTCTGGAAGAAAAGCGTCATGTCCGCGGTATAAAATATGCCGCCCCGGTCGGGCATCCAGCCGCGCAGTTCGGGATGTTCGGTGACGGAAAGAAACTGTTCGGTGAGATTATACGTCCAGCGGTCACCATAGTCATTGGTAACCGCCATATAGGTGATCACCGCCAGGCCGCAGGCCAGGCCCAGCCGTTTGAAAGAGTCGGCGGCAAACCGGATTTGCAACAGCAACTGCCAGTCGCAGGTGAGCAGGATCATCAGGGCCGGCCGGCCCCAATCGTTCCAAAACCGATCCGCTTTAAAGCCCAACACCCAGCAGATACACGCCATCCAGAACGCCGGGTTGGACGCCAGCGGGCGCGCCTGGAATCCTCCCAGCCGCCGCAGCACCAGCCAGCCGCCGACCAGAATCAAAGTTAAAACATCGCCGGCGAACGGCTGAAGCTCGGTGGCCAGGGTATGCTCGATCGAATGCATGGTGAGGGTTCGGCGAGCAATGGCCGCGGCATAACCAACCGAGTCAATCGGATGACCGGTGAAGAGAGCCCCCAGCAGCACGCCGGCCACCCAGCCGGCGGCCAACATCAGGCCCCAGCGGAATTGCCGAGCCAGAAAAAATGCCGTGACCGGCAGCGCCCAGAGATACCAGACGCCGTGGACCAGGGTGCAAACGGCAATCACGACGGCAATTCCCGCCGCAGTCCGCCATTGGGGCGGTGACGGCCCGCTGAACTGCCAGGCGGAAAAAACAATCATTTCACCGGCCATCGTCAGCAAAAATGGCCGCCCGAGCATCAGCCGTTGCATGATTCCCGACGTCACCGCCACCGCGGCCAGCGTGATTAACCACGCTTCCGGCCGCTTCAGCCACGGCAAAGGCGAGCTCACCACCAGGACAAAAAGTCCGACCACGGCGATGATCACCAACCCGTCGGTGTCGCAATGGCTCCACAGATGGATTTGTCTCAGGAAAAAATGCCAGACGAAATTCTGGTCGTGAAAGCCGGGGCCGAGGACCAGAATGTCTCCCCACGGTTTTCCGCTGACCGCCTTGGCCGCGTGCCGCAAGGCGTCGTCGCCCGGCAGGTAACCATAGCTGATGATTTTGAGCGGGATCGCGAGGAGGACCAGGATGACAATCACCCAGACGGCCGGCGGGACATAGCGCTGCAGTGCCAGGAGCGGAGCAGTGCGGCCGGGATGGGGATGTTCGGTCATAGCGTCCGCGACGCGGTCATCGGGGGGAGCTCACCGGGTTGGCCGGGTTGTCGCGCGTTGCCGTGGCCGGGAAGGTGGGAGGCGATTCGCCGGGAGATGGGTTGTCGCGCGGCAGGCGGCCGATCCAGATGCCGGTGACGCCGTATTCCCAGTCCAATTGCGGGATGTTCGGCGGTTCTCCTTTGCCGCCGCGGATGACCAGGCGGTCCTCGGGACGCATCTTTTCCACCCATGGCTCATAGGCTTTTGCGGCGCCAAAATTCCAAAGGACGCTGTGGAAGGTTTTGAAATCCTCGTCGGGCATGAAGGCGGGTTCGTAACCCAGGATATAACGCCAGTCGCCGTTGGGGTTTTTGAAAAAGGTTTGATAAAAAATTCCCATATCGGCGGAGTAGAGGATGCCGCCCGGGTCCGGCATCCAGCCTTTCAGTTCCGGATGTTCGGCGGTGGTCAGATATTGCTGGGTGAGATTATACGTCCAGCGGCTGCCGAGGTCGTTGGTGACGGCCAGGAAGAGGGTTACGGCCAGTCCTCCGGCGAGGGCCAGGCGTTTGAATGAATCGGCGGCGAATCGTGTTTCCAGGAACAGCTGCAGATCGCAGGCGATCAATACCATGAACGCCGGCCAGCCCCAGTCTTCCGTAAAGCGCGTGGCTTTGAAGCTCAGGACCCAGGCCAAAGCCGCCAGCCAGAAGGCCGGATTGGACAACAGCGGCCGCGCTTTCAGGTTCGCGAGCCGGCGCAGGATCAGCAGTCCGCCCAGAATTACCAGGCCCAAAACATCGCCCGAAGAAGGTTGAAATTCGGTGACCAGGGTCCGTTCCGTGGAATGCAGGCCGAAAGCCCGAACCGCCATGACGACCGCCTGTACCAGGGACGCAACCGGATGGCCGGTAAATGCCGCGCCCACAAAAACACCTCCCAGCCAGCCCACCGTGAACATCCAACCCCAGCGGAATTGCCCGGCGAGAAAAAAAGCGGCGACCGGCAGAGCCCAGAGGTACCAAACCCCGTGCACAAACGAACAGACGGCCACCAATCCCGCCATCCAGATCGGCGTCCACCATTTCGGCGGAGTGGGGCCATGAATGTGCCACACCAGGAGGATGGTCATCAGGCCGGCCACCGTGATGATGAACGGGCGGCCCAGCATGAATCGACCCAGGACATCCGAAACCAGCGTGGTGGCCAGCAACGCGATCAGCCAGGCTTCCGGCCGTCTCAGCCAGGGCAACGTCGACCAGCCCACCAGCGTGAACAGCACTACCACGGAAATCAGGACCAGCGTTTCAGCATCGTGCGCACCGTTGCCGGTCCGGATCTGAAGATAAATTTGCCGCAGCAGAAAATGCCATCCGTAGTTGTGGTCGATGTGAAAGGATGGTCCCATCACCAGAATGTCCGGCCAGGGCTTGCCGCTCACCGCCTTGGCGGCGTGACGCATCGCATCGTCGGCCGGCAGATAACCGTAGCCGATAATTTTCAAGGGGATGACCAGGATGACGGCGCTGGCGATGATCCAGACGAGCAGGGGAACATAGCGGCGCAACGCCTCGAAAGGCGCTGCGTTGACGGGGGCGTTTTCTTCAGTCATGCCGGCCGCGCGAATGCGAAATCAAAACACCACCGGCAGGCCTTCGTCAAGCATTCGTAAATTGTCCGTCAGGTTTTCCTTGATGGCAATCTCCACCAGCCAACGCGGCGGCTCGTTGATGTCCTCGAACGACAGCTTGAACGCTCCGTAATGCATCGGCACCAGCCAGCGGGAACCGAGTTCCTTGAATGCCTTCACGGCCTCATCCGGTCCCATGTGGACCCGCCGAAATGACGCCGGGTGATAGGCGCCGATGGGCAGCAACGCAATTTCCGGCCGGAGCCGCTTGCTGATGTCCTTGAAACCATCGAAGTAGGCGCTGTCGCCGGCGTGATAAATTTTACGGCCCTGATGTTCGAGGACAAACCCGCCGTAACCGCGATGATGATCATGCAGCGTGCGCGCTCCCCAGTGCTGGCTCGGCGTAAACGTCACCTTCCAGTCGCGATGCGAAAAACTTTCCCACCAGTCCAGCTCAATGATGCGGGCGAAACCAAGATCATGGGCCAGTTCGCCGACGCCCCGGGGCATGATGCCGATCTTCGGATGGGGCAACCGGCGCAGGGTGGGTTTGTGAAAATGATCAAAGTGCGCATGGGTCAGCAGCACCAGGTCGATCGGCGGCAAATCCTTGATCTTCAGCCCGGCGCGTTTGATGCGCTTCAGCAGGAACAGCCAGTTGGCGAAATTGGGATCGATGAGGACGTTCAGATCCGTGAACTGGATCAGGAACGAGGCGTGGCCGATCCAGGTGAGCGCCACCTGGCCCCGGATGAGTTTCGGAAAAATCGGCCGGCGCGGCTGCCCCACCCGCGGTGTCAGCAATGCCTTCCAGACCAGCTCGTGAAAAAAGGTCCGGGGGTTGAAATGCTTCGACGGCGTCAAATCCTTGAAGGAACGCGGCAATCTCCGCCGCGGCGGCGCAGGTCTGGGCAGGGCCGGTTTCGTCATACGACGCCTGTACTTTAACTCGGGATGACGCCGGGTAAAGTGAAAAGGGGTGGCGGTCCGGATCGGATGCAGGGCGAGCTCTGCGAGTCCCCATTGCATTTGGGCGTCGTGGAACTCCGCCCTCCGAAACGGGACGCCGCTGGAAAATGCCGCGACATTCCCGGTTTCCGGGGTTAAATTCTCCGCATGAAGAACACGGTGAAACAGCTCGAAACTTTTTTAAGCAAAAAACCAAGGCTCGGCCGGGGGGTTTACCTCGCGAAGACCGCCGTGGTGTTCGGTGACGTGACCCTGGGCGCGCATTCCAGCGTCTGGTACGGCGCCGTGCTCCGGGGCGATATCAACCGCATCGTCGTCGGCCATCACACCAACATCCAGGACAACGCCGTGCTGCACCTGGCGGACGATTTCGCGTGCCGGGTCGGCAACTGGGTCACCATCGGCCATTCGGCCATCGTGCACGCCTGCACCGTGGGCGACGAAGTGCTGGTGGGCATGGGCGCGATCATCCTGGACGGCGCCGTCATCGGCCGGCAATCGCTCATCGGCGCCAAGGCGCTGGTGACGCAGGGAATGAAAATCCCGCCGGGTTCACTCGTACTTGGCGCGCCCGCGAAGGTGGTGCGGCCGCTGACCAAAAAGGAGCGCGCCGGACTGAAATGGTGGGCGGAAAAATACGTGGACAACGGCGCTTACTGCCTGAAGCACGGAATCAACGTGGGCGCGCCGTCGGACTAGCCGTTTTGCCCCTCAACAATATTGTCTCGGAATTATCGCCGCATCATCCCCGGCAAACCGCCGCCCATGCGCGCCATCATTTTCGAGAACTTGCCCATCTTCTTCATCATGGCCTGCATCTGGCCGAACTTGTTCAGCATGGTGTTGAGTTCGGTGACGGTCACGCCGCTGCCTTTGGCGATGCGTTGACGGCGTTTGGCGTTGAGCAGGGCCGGGTTCTGGCGTTCCTTCGGCGTCATGCTGCAGATCATCGCCTCCATGTGCTTGAATTCTTTTTCCTGCTTCGACAAATCGCCCTGCTGTTTCAACATCTCCGCGCCGCCGGGCAGCATGCCGACGATGCTTTCCAGCGAGCCGAGCTTTTTCATCTGGCGCAATTGATCGAGAAAATCCTCCAGCGTGAACTGCCCTTTGCGCATCTTTTCTTCCATGCGCTTCGCCTCGTCCAGGTCCACCGCCTCGGCGGCTTTTTCAACCAGGCTGACGACGTCGCCCATGCCGAGAATGCGCGAGGTCATGCGTTCGGGATGAAACGGCTCGAACTCGTCCAGCTTTTCGCCCGTGCCGGCGAATTTGATGGGCTTGCCGGTGACGGCTTTCAAACTCAACGCCGCGCCGCCGCGCGCGTCGCCGTCCAGCTTCGTCAGGATGGCGCCGGTGATTTGCAGTGCGGAATCGAAGTGGGTGGCCACGTTGACGGCTTCCTGGCCGGTGGCGGCGTCGAGCACCAGGAGGATTTCCTGCGGCCGGACCAGGTCGCGCAGTCGCACGAGTTCCTGCACCAGCGGTTCGTCGATTTGCAGCCGGCCGGCGGTATCGAAAATCAGAACATTCCGGCTGTTGGCTTTGGCATAGTCCAGGGCCTCCCGGGCGATTTTCTGGACGTCGGTTTCGCCGCGTTTCACGAACACGGGAATGTCCAGTTGCTTGCCCAGCGTGTCGAGCTGGTCCATGGCGGCCGGACGGTAGACGTCGGCGGCCACGAGCAACGGCTGGCGTCCCTGTTTTTGCAGGAGGCGGGCGAGTTTGCCGGAGGAGGTCGTTTTGCCCGAGCCATGCAGGCCGACCATCAGCAGGCAACTGGGATTGCCGGACAGGTTCAGGCCGGCATTCTGCGAACCGAGCAGGTCCACCAGCTCGTCATGGATGATTTTGACGATCTGCTGGCCGGGCTGGACGCTTTGGACGACCTCGGCGCCGATGGATTTGGTTTTGACGCGTTCGATGAAATCGCGGGCGACCTTGAAGTTGACGTCGGCCTCCAGCAATGCCATGCGGACCTCCCGTAGGGAATCCCCGACGTTGGCTTCGGAGATTTTCCCGAGTCCGCGCAGGTTGCGAAAGGCGTTCTGCAGCTTGCTGCTGAGCGAATCGAACATCCTCTCAGATTAAAAGGACAAGAGCGCATTTGCAACCGCGGTTGAATGTAAAATCATTGTCAGCTTCCGGAACCATTCATGGGCAGTGTCCGGCTTTGAAAGGTAGGGTGGGCTGTCCCAGCCCGCCGCACGTCCCAATGCCAACGGCGCGCAAGGGACTGAGCGCCCTGCCCAAATAAAGACGGTGCCTTCAACATGGCTTGCATTGACAAGGCGATGACGATTTGGCTTAATGCATGCCCCTTACGTGGTAGGTTACCCAAGTGGCCAACGGGGGCAGACTGTAAATCTGCTGGCTATGCCTTCGATGGTTCGAATCCATCACCTACCACCACTTCTTTTGCATCCTGCTGAGCTCCGGACCGTGCTCGACTGGCCGGTCGGGAAGCCGGCGCGAAGTGATGGTTTTTTTTGAAAAGGGCAGGGACAATACAGCGCGCTGTCCCTGCCCAAAATGAGTCACTACCGAATGACGGTTACTTGACAAGTGGCCGTGGACAACGGAGACGTAAGCAGGGGGATGAGCGGCCTGAAGTACGACCATGGGGCGGCGACATTGATGTCGGTATGAAAAGTGGCTACGCAATTCTGGGAGTGTTAATGGCGGCCGGTCCGCTTCGAGCCGACCCGACGATTGATTGGATTTCCGATTCGTACAGTTCATTTGACGTGATTCTTATGGGCACCGGGCTCGGTTGGTCGGGGATCATCACGTCGCCTTCGGACCTGTGGCAGTTGGACTCGGCCAACATCATTCAATACCCGTTCCCGGGCGGCGATCCGAACCAACCGCCGGTCATGCTCGACAATTACGGTCATGCCACGTTTCTGGGACAGTTGCCGCCGCAGTTTCCGCCTCCCGGATCAAACACCGTTACCCAAACCGCAGCCGTCGGCACCTTTGGCGGTTACCAGCAGTTCTTCCAGCCGGTGGCGCCCATCAACGACGGCAATCCCCTGAACTACGGATATCTCTGTGAACTTTCCAGTTTCGGTCCGTATGAGAACTGGAGCGGGAGCTCCACCTTTTCCGTGACGTCCATTCCGGATACCAACGACGTTTCCACCTGGACCTGGATGGCGGAATATTCGGCGTCGGGAGAAAGCCTGCAGATTACGTCGACGCCGGAACCGGACACCCTGGCCCTGGGCGCCGTGGCCATTCTCCTGGGCATCCTATCCGGAACCCGGCGGGCCCGGACAAAAAAAGAGAGGCCGGACACTACTCCGGCCTCAATGAGAACTAAGCGCTAAAATCAACAATTCGCAGTTGCGCGACCACGAACTTTTTTGTTGGCTGCGGCGCCGCAGATTTACGCCTTGCTTCACACACGGAACACTGCATTTCTGCATCCAACTGACATCAGGATACCAGAGTTCCTGTCCCCGGCGAGTCACCAGTTCTGGGGACGCGCAAACCTGGGTATATGACTTTCCCGTACCCACAAATTTTTCGCGTAAATAAAGGGGAAAATGAATGTTTCGACATGAAATTTTACCGTTTCATTTCGTTTATAAACGCTGGCGGGAATGGGATCATCTGCTTGCCGGCTTCGTTGGTTACCCAGCTACCCGGAATGGCAACAGGATTCATTGCCGAGGCATTACTTATAACAGGCAAAAAATTCAATGCAAAATTTAAGCCCCCAGCAGGAGCGCCTGCTGACCTGCTTGTTATAAAAACAATCGCTGGATTTTGTACTTCACCCATCTTGATTATTGGGAAATGGCTGAAATGTAATGTCGGAAGCACAGCACTATTTCCCAATAATATTTCTGGAATATTAAACTGTACGGTGTTCATTTTATTTGTCGAATTTGGCGTACCATACATGTTTTCTGATTTAGTTATCTGCCACCCAGATTCCGGAACGCAGACCATATTTTCCGGAAAAGAAAGCATAATTTCCGTATGGCCCGCATCTCTCTGCCCATCATTTAATACCCCAATCCTTAAATCCACATTTGCTTCATCTTTTACTGGAATTAATACAAATCCCATTAAATGTGGTCGAATTGCCCCAAAAACTTTTGTTTCAAAGATAGCGTTTGTAAGCGGTAATTGTACGTCGGCAGTTATTGGATCAACTAGAGAGAACGAAAAATGCGGCTCTGGTTCCAATATTGGCCTGGAATTTTCCCATACGACGACAGCCAATGGAATAAGGGAAACCAACCAAATAGCAAGAGCCCACCCCTTCCAATAATTTTTAAAGAATGAAAGAGAAACGTACTGCGCCACCGCCAAACTAATCGCCAAAAGGCAAAGTTTTGTAAAATTATGACTATCAATAATATCAACCCAAACCCAAGGAATAAGCATCACAATCGCCAACAGTTCGCGCCTTTTCGCCTCGGTAAGACCAAGCCATTTAGTGGGCTTTCGTCTTCGTGGTCGGATTTTCTCTTTTGGATTATCTTTGCCCTGATTGTCGGCGGCATTTGCGGCGGCTTCGTTGTCGCTGGGTTTTTCAGGAGTCGAGGATGGTAGCTCGTTGGCCATTTGACCTACTCAAAATGCGTGCCAACAGATCAAAAATCAAGCCTTTTTAGACTAATAAAAGTATCACAAATACGCTTGACAAAGCTTAATAAAAGTGTCACTTTTATCGCATGAAGATAACGGAAGAAAAAGACGAGCTGAACCTGATAACGCTGGCCAAAGAATATTCAGACGAAGACAAGGCCCGCGAGCTACTTGAGTCTTTGATCTGGCCGGACGGCCCGATTTGCCCGCATTGCAAGAACCACAAGGAAAAGGCCATTTACAAGCTGCAATCCAAGGAAGGCAGCAAAACCAAGGTTCGGAAGGGTGTTTACAAATGTGGAGCCTGCCGCAAGCCGTTCACTGTGACGGTCGGAACGATTTTCGAGGCTTCTCACATTGCGATTAGCAAGTGGCTGATGGCCTTCTTTATCATTTGTTCCAGCAAGAAATCTGTCAGCGCGAATCAATTGAGCCGCATGCTCAAAGTCAGCTACAAGGCGGCGTGGTTCATGGCTCACCGGCTCCGTTTCGCCGTCGGCCCGCAAATGCCGTTGAGCAAGCTGCTCAAAGGCGAGGTTGAAGTGGACGAGACGTTTGTTGGCGGTGAAGGTCGGCGTTGCTCCCGGTATCGCCGCCAGACGCCCGTGGTGGCCCTGATCGAGCGCGGCGGTTCAATGCAAGCCCGCGTGGTCAGCAACGTCACTCAAAAGAACCTTGGCCAAGTCCTGCACGAATGCGTCAGCAAGGATGCCGATGTTTACACCGATGAACACAAGGCTTATCTCAATCCGTTGAAAGAATGGAAATCGCATTCGACCGTGGTTCATTCCCGGTACGAATACACCCGCCGCAACGCAGACGGCACGGTGTCTAGCATCAACCATTGCGAATCCTTTTTCAGCCTGCTCAAACGTGGCGTGTACGGCTCATGGCATCATGTCAGCCGCGAACATCTTCCGAAGTACGCCAATGAATTTGCGTTCCGGTGGAATACCCGCAAGCTGACCGATGGCGAGCGCATGGAAGCGGCGGTTGGAATGGTCAGTGGAAAACGGTTAACCTATCGGCAGACGATTTGAGGGAACAAAGTTTGGAGACAATGCGACAGCCTCGTGAAACCAAAACCGCCTCACATTCCGTGGGGCAGAAAGAGAAATCGTGTCAAAACCAAAACGAGCAAAGCACAAAAAGAAAATGCCGGACGTGATGCTGCCTAACCTTTACGGCGTGGACTTCAAGGAAGGGCTGCGGGCATTGCTTAAAACGCCACCGCCAAAGAAGGACAAGAAACCATGAGCGAAACGACCGGAAAAGTCGGCAGGCCCGCGCTTCCCAAAAAGGAAAAGAAGGGGAAATTTATTTCCACCCGACTTTCGCCTTTGGAGTATCAGGAAATCGTGAAAGCGGCCAAGGAATCGGGCATGACGAAGACGAAATGGGTTAGAATCAAGCTCGTTGCCGCCGCTCGCCGCGCTTAAAAAAATCCCATGGAAAACACCCTCCAAAACGAGCCAATAGCTGGGTACGCGAAAGACATAATCCCGCGCAAACCATCGAAAATAAGGAGAAATCGGCCAAAACCATCAGCCGCGAAGGAATTTGGCGACGGCCTCGGTGCGGGTCCGAACCTGCAATTTTTCATAAATGCGGCGGATGTAGGTATGGACCGTTTCGTAACTGATGCCCAGTTTTTCGCCGATTTCTTTGTAGATCAATCCCTGGCTCAACAGGTCGAGCACCTGCTGTTCCCGTTCGGACAGATTTTCGGTGGGCGAAGCCGAGGTGGCGGTCCGCTGGAACGATTGCACCACCTTCCGCGCGATGTGCATGGTCATCGGCGATCCGCCGCCGTTCACGGCCCGGATGGCGTCGAGCAGTTCCCGGCTGGAAGTGCGTTTGAGCAGATAACCGCCGGCGCCGGCTGCCAGCGCGTTGAAAATGTTCTCCGTGTCCTCATAGACCGTCAGCATCATGATCTGGGTATCCGGCAGGAGCGGTTTCAATTGCCGCACGCATTCGACCCCGTTCATCCCCGGCAGGTTGATGTCCATCAATACGACGTCGGGCCGGACCTGGGGCAACTCCTTAAGCGCTTCCTCGGCGCTGCCATACTGGCTCAGACAACGGAACCCATCCGAACGGTCCAGCAGCCGGGCCAGGGTCCCGCGCAATTTGTCGTTGTCCTCCACGATGGAAACGGTGATGGGCATGATGGCAGTTAAGGCGTCTTCCCCAATGGAATGGTTAACTGCACCCGGGTGCCGCCTTCGGTACCCGGACCGATTGAAAATTCGCCGTGAATGTCCGCCATCCGTTTGCGCATGTTGCGAAGGCCGTTCCGGGCCGGCGCCGCACCGGTGTCCGCGCCCAGTCCCCGGCCATTGTCTTCGACGCTGAGAGTAAAATGGCCGGCGCCCAACCGCAATCGAATCCAGACCTCGGAGGCGTGGGCGTGTTTTACCACATTGTTGACGGCCTCTTTGAACGCGAGAAACGCGTTGTGGCGAACATCGGGTGGAATCGGAATGGCCGGCAACTGGGACGGGACTTCGGCGCGATAACGCAACCCGGCCAGCGCGATATATTCCTGCGCGTATTTGCAGGCGTAGTTGGCCAGGCCTTCCAGGGTGTCGTTGGACGGATTGGCCGCCCAGACGATTTCGTCGAGCGACCGGGTGGTTTCCCGCGCCGTCGCGGCAATCTGCCGCGCGTGCGATTCCACTTCCGCCGGAGAATCTTTGTCGGTTTCCGCCATTTCTCCCAACAACGCGACCTGGGTCAGGTTGGCGCCCAGTTGGTCGTGCAGGTCGCGGGCGATGCGGGAACGTTCCTTTTCCAACGCCTCCTGTTGTTCGAGCAATTGCAGCTGACGCCGCAACTTTTGGGTGGACAGATAACGAACCACCGCGACCACCATGCCCACCAGGGCCAGGGCGACGACGATGCGGAATCCGGGGGTTTGCCAGAACTGGGGGTCCACGGTCACCTCCAGCCGGGCGCCCGTTTCGTTCCATACGCCGTCTTCGTTGCCGGCAATGACCTGGAAACGGTATTTTCCGGGAGGTAAATTCGGATAATAAGCCACCCGGGTGTCGCCCGGTTCCGTCCATGCCGATTCATGGCCCTCCAGGCGATATTTGAATTTCACGTCTCCCGGAGCCGAGAAATTCAGGCCGGTAAAATGAATTTCCAATTGGATTTCCTGGTAGCGACTGCCGGGCGGGACGGTAACGGATGCCTGCCAGGCGGAACTGAAACGATTGGTTTTTTGTTCCTGGCCGTCAACGAGGACGGATTCGATCATGACCGCCGGCGGCTGCTGGTTGGTTTGGATATCTGCCGGATCGACCGAAACCGGTCCTTTGGTCGTCGGAAACCACAAACGGCCGTCCCGGGTGCGGCACGCAGCCGGCTGGGAACCGGCCGAACATTCCCGCGTCGCCAGGCCGTCGGTTTCCACGTAGGTCCGGCAGGGAATCCGGCGGCCCTTTCCCGGCGCAAAATCATTCAGCGATTTTTTGGGAATGCGCATCAGGCCGGTATTGGAACCGATCCATAAATAACCTTCTTCGTCTTCGATAATGTAATCAATGCTGTTGCTCGCCAGGCCCTCGTCGGTGGAATAACGCGTCCAGTTTCCCTGGCAGTAACGGGCCAGGCCATGGCCGGAGGTGCCGACCCACAAAACGCCTTCGGAATCCAGGCAGAGGCAGGAAATGTCGTTGCCCGGCAGCCCGCTCTCGGTGGCCGGGTAAGAGGTGAACTTCCCGTCCGAAAAAAGGTCCAGGCCATGACTTTCGGTTCCAATCCAAAGCTGGCCCTGGGCGTCCTCGGCAATAGCGCGCACGATGTTTTCCGACAGACCCTCCTGTGTCGTGTAAATGGTCCAATCCCGTCCGTCCCATTTCGCCAGGCCGTTCTGGGTGCCGGCCCATAGTTGTCCCCGGCGATCTTCAAACAGGGAAAAAATTCGCCGTCCCAGGTTGCCGGCCCGGGGCGCCGGTTGGAACCCGTTGGTTTGCAATTGGAACAGCCCTTCCTCCCAGGTGCCGATCCAGACCTGTTGTTGATGATCCACCAGCACCGTCCAGGCATTGTGATAACGGCCCACCGGAAAGTCCTGCGTGGAATTGGTTTTCCAGTAGGACGCTCCAAAGGCGCCAAATGTCGTCCAGAGACCGCCGGCCGCGTCTTCGGCCAACGATTGCGCCGTCCAGGGATGCAGCGATGGCGGCGACTCGAAGAGTTTCCGTTTGACCCGGTTCAGGCCATAGCCGTCGGTTCCCAGCCAGAGATTTCCCTGCCGGTCCATGCAGGTCGACAGCACGAATGCCGACGACAAACCCTGGTTGGTTGAAATCTGTTGAAAGGTCCCATTTGCCGCGTACCAAAAAGCGCCCGCACCGAGCGTGCCGACGACCAGGTTGCCGCGTTCGTCTTCGCAGGCGGAAGTGACAGTGGCATTGCCCCAGGGATAAGGTCCCCAGTCCTTTTCGAGTTGCGTCGTCCATTTCTGCACGCGGCCATTGATCAGCCGCCAGGTTCCACCGCGTTGACTGGCCACGATATAGTCGAGCCTGCCAACTTGAAGGGTCTGGTCGATGGGCAGCGCCGGTGGGTGGAAATTGGCGGGTTGAAACGAAAACAACTGTCCCCAGGATTCACCGGCTCCATATTCGCCGAGCCACATCCGGCCCGATTTTTCGCTGACCAGCATCCGGCAAATGGGCGGGAAATTGATATTGAGGTTCAAGCTCTCCAGTTTCCCGTCCTGATAACGCCCCAGGTGCGCATCCGCCGTGTAAAGCCATACCGCCCCGGCGGGATCTTCGCACGCCGACATCAGCCGGCCTTCGTGGCCGGACCGACCGAGATCGAAATTCCGGACCTTCCCGTCCTGTACCAGCGCCACGCCCGCCGTGTCGGTTCCAATCCAAAGATTTGTATGGCTGTCTTCAAACAGGCGAACAATCCGGTCGCTGTTCAAACCCGGCGTGTTGTGCTGATCAAAAATCGTGAAATGAAGTCCGTCGAACCGCACCAGTCCGTTGAGTGTTCCCAGCCAGAGATACCCGTCCCGGGTCTGAATGACCGAAATGACCTCGCTGTCGGGCAAACCATCCCGCGTGCTCCAGCGGTCCACGAAAAACGGCGTATCCGGCCCGGCCGCCAGACCGCTTCCTGTCGGAAACAGCCATGCCAGACCCCAAAGCAACAGCCCGGCACATTGCGATTTCCTGCGGTTCATCGGCATAGTTGATGATTCGGATAATCCGAATCGGATCGGACGTAAGAACATCCAAAAGATACGAACCTGCTCCCAAAGATGGAAAGTATTTTCGCGGCTGCGCCGCTTTGCCGTTTTCGTTTGTTCCGGGACGCAAAATGAATGGCACTTGCTATTCGGGAAAGCTGAACTAACTTTGCCTTGCCCAATGAGAACTGGGCGCCTTGCGGGCGGGTGTGATGTGAACATCGTGTGTGATCACCCCGCCCGCCTCTTTTTTTACGCATATCACGAGGGGCAACCTGCCACGGGGAAAGCACCGTCGTCGCTGGCGCTCTGCCAGCGCACTCCAAGGATGTGTACCCGTTTTCGCGGAATTCCTGCCATGGAAAGGTTTTGGATTGCGGTGGCAATCCCGCAAAGCGGGAGCGACACCGCTTTAATCCCCCCGGATTCGGCTCTTTCCAAGGCGCCGGAAGAGTTGAAAAAAGACCGGCGCCCCAAAGTGACGCCGGTCGTGCGCGCGGCGGAACATCCAAATCCCGCTGCGCCATGATGGCATTTCGATGCCGATCCTGCGAAAGATCACTCGGTGACGGCAATCTTCCGCGGCTTGACCTGCTCGGATTTCGGCAGAGTCAGAACGAGAATACCCTGTTCCATCCGGGCGGATATTTTTGCGGTATCAATCGCCGGATCGAGCTCGAATGACCGCCGGTAGTCCGCCGCGGACCGTTCCCCAAACAACAGTTCCCCGTTGACCGCTTCGGGCTGGCGATGGCCCACGATGGTGACTTCGTTTCCTTCGAGGGTGATTTCCAGGCCGTTTTTGTTCACGCCGGGCATTTCCGCTTCCAGGGCGTAACCGTCCTGCGTTTCAAAAATGTTCACCACCGGCGTCACGTAGTTTCGGGATTCCGCCCGTTCCATCGCCGGCTGGCTTTCCATGGGTGTTGTGGCTTTCATATTTTTTCCTTTGGTTGAAATATTGCCGGGCGCGGCCGGGGCCGCGCCCGCAGGTTCAGCTGACGTTGACGTCGATCTGTTTGGGCTTGGCCGCTTCGGTTTTCGGCAGCGTGATCGTCAGAACGCCGTCCTTGTATTGGGCCGTCACTTTTTCGGCCGCCACCGGCGCCGGCAAGGTCACCGTACGCTGGAATTTTCCGAAGAGCCGTTCAGTCCGGTAAACCTCGGCCCCCTCGTATTTCTCGTCGGTCTTGCGCTCGCCGGAAATGCCCAGCACGCCATCGTGCAAGGAAACGTCAATGTCCTCCCGTTTCATGCCAGGAAGTTCGGCCACGACCACAAAGTTGTCTTTGTCCTCGTGGACGTCCAGCGCCGGAGTCCAGCCGCTCAACAGTTGCGCCGTGCGGGTGATCCCTGTCCAGGGTGATTCAAACAGCCGATCCAGTTCGTCGCGCAGGCTCGAAAGCCGCCCGAATCCTGGCCAGGCCAATTCAGGTCTTTGATATCGTGTCAGATTCATAAATGTCCTTTTTGTTAATTGTTCCAATTCCCTCTTAGCTTGGAGGATGCCAGAATATCGATGTCGACATATTTTGCTTATTTACAATAACTTACGATATATCTGGTAAAGTGAAAGATTCAATCTATTCGGGCCAAAATGGCGCAGTTTTTGTGACATCTGTGACAGAGCTGTGCCGGAACTTTGCGGGTTTTGGAAAATAAAAAAGCCCCGGGCAAGGCCCGGGGCAAGGCAGGCAGGTAAATTCAGTCGAACGCATGGCCGGCGCAGCACAGAACATCTTTGACTTTATGCCGGACGAGGTCTTTAACCGCGGCGCGGGCCGGGCCGAGGTATTTACGGGGGTCGAACTCCTTCGGATTTTCCGCAAAGACCTTCCGGATGCCGGCGGTCATGGCAATTCGCAGGTCGGTATCAATGTTGACCTTGGTGCATCCGGTGCGGCGGGCCACTTCGATGTCCGCTTCCGGCACGCCCTGGGCGTCGGGCATTTTGCCGCCGTATTTATTGACTTCGTCCACGAGATATTTCGGAACGCTGGACGCACCGTGCAGGACCAGGGGGTAGTCCCCCATGCCCGCGTCGAGCAACGCTTTCTTGATGAGCTTGAGACGTTCGAGGTCCAGGTGCTGTTCTCCCTTGAATTTGTAGGCGCCATGGGAATTTCCAATGGCTACGGCCAGGGAATCCACCCCTGATTCGCGGACAAATTTCACGGCTTCTTCCGGAACGGTGTAATGGCCGCTGACGGAATGAGCGCCACCTTCCTCACCTTCATCGAACTGGGCGCCAACGAGATGGCCCAGTTCGCCTTCAACGGAACAATTATGCTTGTGGGCATAATCAACCACCTTCTTGCAAATCTCAACGTTCTTTTCAAACGGTTCGTGGCTCGCATCGATCATCACGCTGGTGAACCCCTCGTCGATGCATTCCTTGCACAGTTCGAAGGTGTCGCCGTGATCGAGGTGAACGGCTATGGGAATGGTGGACACGCTGACTGCGGCTTCAATGAGCTTTTTGAGATAGACCGGGTTGGCATATTGCCTCGCACCCTTGGAAATCTGGAGCATCAGCGGCGCCTTTTCCTCTTCGCAGGCTTCGACAATGGCCTGGACCAGTTCCATGTTGTTGACATTGAACGCGCCGAGCGCGTATTTGCCCTTCAATGCCTTGGCAAAGAGATCTTTGGTATGTGTCAGTGGCATAAGTTTTCGAGTTCGATTGTTTCTATCAATCACCAGGGGTTTTCCCCGACCGGGTTGAATGATAAATCGTTTTTTATGAAAGGAAATAAAAAATGGAGCCGGTCACCAACCAATCGTTGGCAATCTTTACCAATAAATTGCCTTGCGATTTGCTGGTATTGGGCGAAAAGAAACGCATGCAGGCGCGTTTTCTCCTCGGTCCGGCCGGCAGCGGCAAGACTTACCGCTGCCTGGCCGAAATCCATGCCGCACTGGCCAATAGTCCCGATGGTCCGCCACTCATCTTTCTTGCGCCAAAACAGGCCACTTTTCAGCTCGAACGCCAGTTGCTTGCCGACGACGCGCTGCCCGGATATACACGGTTGAATATTTATTCATTTGACCGCCTCGCCCGGTTTATCCTCAGTGCTTCGAATCCCCCGGGGCCATTGGGCCTGTTGTCCGAGGAAGGGCGGTTGATGGTGTTGCGGGCCCTGCTGATGCGGCATGCCGGCGAACTGAAATTGTTTCGCCAGAGCGCACGCCGGCCCGGGTTTGCCCGACAGCTCAGCCAATCGCTCGGAGAACTGCAACAACATCAGTATACCCCGGCCCGGCTCCGCGCGCTCGCCCGGGACCGGGCCTTGAGCCGTGAATTGCATGACAAACTTTATGACCTGGCCCTGTTGCTCGAGGCCTACCTCTGCTGGCTGACGGAACACCAATTGCAGGACGCCGATCGCTTGCTCGATGCGGCAACCGAAGCATTGCGCAAACATCCCGGTTTTCCGCCTTCCGCCTTCCGTCTGTCCGGCTTGTGGCTCGATGGTTTTGCCGAAATGACTCCCCAGGAATTGGACCTGCTGGCCGCCCTGTTGCCGTACGCTGAACGCGCGACTCTCGCTTTTTGCCTCGAGGCCGAACCGGAAACCCCGGCCTCATGGCTGTCGCTCTGGTCGTCCATTGGCAAAACATTTCAGCAATGCCGCCAACGCGTCGCCGGTCTGCCGGATTGCACCGTCAGCGTCGAAATACTCGATCGGGCTTCCCGAAAAAACCGGTTCGCGGAAAATCGGGCGTTGCGGCATCTGGAACAGGCCTGGCCGCGATCGGAAGTCATTTCAGAATTTCCGGCCGCCGATTCCATCCGCCTGGTACTTTGCACCCATCCCGAGATCGAGGCGACTCTGGCGGCGCGCGAAATTCTGAAATTCACCCGCACCGGGGGGCGTTTTCGCGAGTCGGCCGTGCTGGTGCGCAACCTTGACAATTACCACAAGCCCCTGGCCCGCGTGTTCCGCCGCTACGGTATCCCGTTCTTTCTCGACCGGCGCGAGCCGGTGGCGCATCACCCGCTGGCGGAATTGACCCGGAACGCCCTCCGCACCGTCGCATTTGACTGGCAGCCGGATGACTGGTTCGCTGCGCTCAAGGCCGGTTTTTCTCCCGTCGACGAAACCGCCATCGACCGGCTCGAAAACGAATCGCTGGCCCGCGGCTGGAAAGGCGCCCGGTGGCGGGAACCATTTGTCCTGGCCGAAAATGCCGAGCTCGGGCAGGCCCTCGAACAACTCCGCCGCCGGGTGATGCCTCCGTTTCAAAAACTGGCCGGGCAACTCGCGCAATCCCGGAACCGGCCCGCCGGACTGCAACTCGCCGATGCCTTGCGCCGGCTGTGGTCGGAACTGGGGGTGGAGGAAACCCTGGCCCGGTGGAGCCTGGCCGGCGCGGAATCACAGTCGCCCGGCGACCATCCGTCGGTCCACCAGACCGTCTGGGACCAGATGAACGCCTGGCTCGACAACATCGCGCTTGCCTTTGCCGACGAACCGTTGTCCGTGCGCGACTGGTTGCCGATCCTGGAAGCCGGCCTGGCCAATCTGACGGTGGGCGTCATCCCGCCGGCGCTCGACCAGGTGCTCATTGGCGCCATTGACCGCGCGCGCAATCCGGATTTAAGGCAGGCCTTTGTCCTGGGCTTCAACGAAGGCATTTTTCCGGCGGTGCCGGCCGCTCCGGTCATTCTGACGGAAGCCGATCGCGACGAACTGGGTCGCCATGCCGCCGCTTTGGGACCCGGCCTGCGCGAAGCCCTGGCGCGCGAGCATTATCTGGGTTACATCGCCTGCACGCGCGCGACGGAAAAACTGGTGGTGACCTTTGCCCGCCGGGATGCCGGCGGCAACGAGTTGAATCCGTCACCGTTTGTCGGCCGGTTGCAACGGATTTTTCCCGCGCTCGAAACACAAACCTTCGACGGCACAGCCGGTCCGGAACAGGCAGAACACGCCGGCGAATTGATCCTGCCGCTGGCGGACCTGCCGGAAACCGGTGAACCGGGCCGGAACTGGAGAAAGCTGCTGCAAATTCCGGCACTGGCCGCGCTGGCTGAAAATCTGCGCCAGTTGCGCGAACCGGATCCGGCTGAATCGTTATCGCCGTTGCTGGCAGAACAACTTTTCGGTCCGACGCTGCGCACGTCCGTCAGCCGGTTGGAGTATTTTGCCGCCTGTCCGTTCCGGTTTTTCGTCCATTCCGGCCTGCGCGCCGAGGAACGGAGAAAATTCGAGCTGGACGCGCGCGAGCAGGGCAGCTTCCAGCACGAACTGTTGAAGCAGTTCCACGATGAGTTGCGCGCCGAAGGCAGACAATGGCGGGACCTGGCGCCCCGGGACGCCCGGGAACGCGTCGGCCGCATCGGCGCCGGACTGGCCGTCCATTATCGCGACGGCTTGCTGCAGGACGGCGAACAAAACCGGTTTACCGCACGGGTCCTGACCGAATCAGTGCAGGATTTTGTTGAAACGCTGGTGAGCTGGATGCGAAATCAATACGATTTCGACCCGGCCGTTGCCGAACTCGATTTCGGCATCGATCCCGCCGGGGCGCCGGCCTGGACCATTGAACTGGGCGATGGGCATCGACTGGCATTGCGGGGGCGGATTGACCGGATTGATTTATTCCGCGAAACCGACGGCCGTGTGTTGTGCGTGGTGATGGATTACAAATCCAGCCGGCGCAAACTGGATCCGATCCTGGTCGAACACGGCGTGCAACTGCAGTTGCTGGCCTATCTGGCCGCCGTGCGGCGCTGGCCGGGTCCGCCGGCACACCTGGGCGTGCCGGCTTTGACTCCCGCCGGCGTCTTTTACGTAAGTTTGCGCGGACAATATGAGCGCGGCCGGACGCGGGACGATGCGCTGGCGGATGCGGAAAGCGCGCGCAAACGGGCTTACGGCCACACCGGACGTTTTGACGCGAGCGCCCTGCCCCGGCTCGACCGGGCCGGGATGGCCGACCAGTTTAAATACCGCTTGAACAAGGACGGCCGTTTGCGGTCTGATTTGACGGAGGCGTTGCCCCGGCCGGAATTTGAACGGCTGCTCGATCAGATCGAAGGGCGCTTGCGGGAAATGGGCCGGGCAATTTATTCCGGCGTGGCCCGGGTGGATCCCTACCGTCACCGCCGGGATACGGCGTGTGCATTTTGCGATTACCGGCCGGCCTGCCGGATTGATCCCTGGACGCATCCCTATCGGGTGTTGCGCGAGGCGGCGGAATAAGACCATGAAATTTCCAATGACCAAAAGTGACGCGGAATGGCGCGAGCAATTGACGCCGGAACAGTACCGGGTGTTGCGCCAGGCGGATACCGAGCGGCCGTTCACCGGCAAATATTGGAACACGGACGAACCGGGCGTCTACCGCTGCGCGGGTTGCGGCGAAGTGTTGTTCAAGTCGGGCGACAAATTCGATTCCGGCTGCGGCTGGCCCAGTTTTTCCGACCTCGCGGCGACCGGCCGGGTGGCCTTGCATGACGACGACAGCTTCGGCATGCATCGCACCGAGGCGCGGTGCGCACAGTGTGGCGGCCATCTGGGCCACCTTTTTGACGACGGCCCGGAGCCGACCGGGTTGCGCTATTGCATCAACTCGGCGGCGTTGAATTTTGAAAAAGGCGATCCGCCGGCCGCAAGGTAGGGACGGCGCGCTGTGCCGCCGGGCGCGAACGCTGATTTCAACGCCGCGCGGCGGCAAATGAATCATCGGCAAACATCTGGCGCGGGTGGGTTTGCAGATGCGCGGCGATCGCGCCGAGAAACAGCCCGCCGAATTCGCGCAATTTTTTCTCGCCGACGCCGCTGATGCGGCTGAAGTCGCCTGCACTCGCCGGATAACTGCCCGCCATCTGGCGCAGGGACACGTCGGAGAAAATGATGTAAGCCGGCACGTCGCGTTCGTCGGCGATTTTTTTTCGCAACTGGCGCAGGCGGTCGAACAGGGCCTCGTCGCAGGCGACTTCGCCCAGGTGCGGCAATTTGGTTTCCGGCGCGACCGCCGGCCGGGTGAGCGTCACCGGTTTGCGCTGCTTGAGCACGGCCAGTCCTTCGGCCGTCACTTCCAGCACGCTGAATTTTTCCGCCGTCTGCCGCACATAACCCAGCCGGATCAGTTCCCGGCCCAACGCGGCCCATTCCGGCCGGCTGTGTTCCTGGCCGATGCCGTAGGTCGAAAGCCGGGTGTGGCCCCATTTGCGGATTTTTTCCGTGTCGGCCCCGGTCAACACTTCCACGACATGATTGAGCCCGACGCCGAACCGTTCCTTTTCGCGGATGCGGTAGACGCACGACAGGAACTTTTGCGCCGCCAGCGTGCCGTTGAACGTTTCCCGCGGCGACCGGCAATTGTCGCACCCGCCGCAGTTGGGCGCCTCCAGCGTTTCGCCGAAATATGCGAGCAAGGCCCGGCGCCGGCAACCGGCGTCCTCGGCGTAGTGAACCATCTGTTGCAACTGGGCCCGGGCAATGGTCTGTTCCTGCGCATCGGATTTTTCCTCGATGAACCGGGTTTGCTTGACCACGTCGCCCGCGCTGAAAAGCAAAAGACAGTCGCCGGGCAATCCGTCCCGGCCGGCGCGCCCGGTTTCCTGGTAATATCCCTCGATGTTTTTGGGCAGGTCATAGTGGATGACAAACCGCACGTTCGGTTTGTTGATGCCCATGCCAAACGCAATCGTCGCGCAAATGACGCGGATGTCGTCGCGCAGAAACGATTCCTGGTGGGCGACGCGTTCCCGGGTCGTCAATCCGGCGTGGTAGGGCCGGGCCGCCACACCGTCGGCATTCAACCGCGCCGCCACGCTCTCGGCCGTTTTGCGCGAATGACAATAAACAATGCCGCTTTCCCGGGGCCGGGACCGGACGAATTCCAATACCTGGTGATAAGGCCGGGTTTTGGCCAGCACCCGGTACGCCAGGTTTGGCCGGTTAAAACTGGCAACATAACAGCGCGGCTCGCGCAGTTTGAGCAATTTGACGATGTCCGTCCGCACCCGTTCGGTGGCCGTGGCCGTGAGGGCCATGACCGGGACTTCGGGCAACCGCCCGCGCAAGTCCGCCAATTGCCGGTATTCGGGGCGGAAATCGTGGCCCCATTCGCTGATGCAATGCGCTTCGTCCACGGCCAGCAGGCGCACGTTCCAGCGCTGCAGATCGGCCAGGAACCCGGACAACATGAGCCGTTCCGGTGCGACGTAGAGCAGCCGGTACTGGCCCTGGTGGAGGCCGCGCAAACGCCGGCGCGATTCCTCCGGCGCCAGCGAGGAATTCAGAAAGGTGGCCGGCACGCCGCCGCCCTGCAGCGTGTCCACCTGGTCTTTCATCAGCGCAATCAGCGGCGATACCACCACGGTGAGGCCGTCGCGCACCAGCGCCGGCAATTGGAAACAGAGCGATTTGCCGCCGCCGGTCGGCAGCAGCGCAAACACATCCCGGCCGGCCAGCGAGTCACGGATGATTTCCTCCTGCAACGGCCGGAACGAAGTGAAACCGAAGTAATGTTTCAGCAGCGACAGCAGCGGAGCGGCATCGGCTTTCATGCCGGTCAAAGTAGGACAGCCGCGTGGGAGTTCAAGCTTAAGCTGGCCGGCGGCAGAACGAATCTGCCGTGGCAGCCGGCGTGAGTCGGCCCTCCTTCCTTTCGCCGTGAGACTATTGCTTGTTATCCAAGCTTTTTAAGCGAGTTTCTTCTTCAGCCTGTAGCTTGGCGGCTTCCTGCACGCCTTGCCAATGATGGTCTGATGTCACACAGTTTTTGGGAGATCTCAATTCGTTCCTGTCCAATGTGAACCGAAATACAAGATTTGTTCGATCAATCCCGCCCACATGGTTTATCTATTCAGCCACGACTTTTCCTTCCCAATTGTGCGGGTCATATTTTGTCAGCGAAAGTTTTTATTGCCTGGTACGAGATGGCAGTCCCGGCTCTTGCTGCAAATGGGCAGACCGGCGGGACGCCGATCCAGTTAGTGATATTCCTGCAGTGTCCGCGCGCCGTACCCGGTTTTTTTCAGCGCCGCAATTCCGCGGGCGGCCGCCTTGGCGCCGCTCAACGTCGTCATGATCGGCGTGCCGGTGTAAACCGCGGTCGTGCGGATTTTCACCTCATCGGCGCGTGGCGTGGCGCCGGACGGCGTGTTGATGACCAGCTGGATTTCCTTGTTCTTGAGCAGGTCGATGACGTTGGGCCGGCCTTCGAGCAGCTTGAGGATGCGTTGCACCTTCAGCCCGGCTTTTTCCAGCACCGTGGCTGTGCCGCTCGTGGCCACCAGTTCAAAACCCAGGTCGGCAAATTGTTTCGCCACCGCCGCCGCTTCGGCCTTGTGCGCATCGCTGACGCTGATAAAAACCTTCCCGCCCAGCGGCAGCGGCGAGCCGGCGGCCATTTGCGATTTCGCATAGGCAATGCCGCGGTCGGCGTCGAGTCCCATCACCTCGCCGGTCGAACGCATTTCCGGCGAGAGCAGAATGTCCTGGCCGTGAAAACGGTTGAAGGGGAACACGGATTCCTTCACCGCCCAGTATTTCGGCCAGATTTCCTTCGTGAACCCGAGTTCCTTCAGGCTTTTGCCGGCCATGACTTTCGCGGCGAGCTTGGCCAAGGGATACCCGATCGCCTTGCTGACGAACGGCACCGTCCGTGAGGCGCGGGGATTCACCTCCAGCACGTAAACTTTTTCGCCTTTCACCGCGTATTGCACGTTCATCAGGCCGATGACTTTCAGCTCGCGGGTCATGGCGTGGGTGTATTCGCGGATGGTCTCAATCACTTTTTTCGAAAGCGTGTGCGGCGGCAAAACCATCGCCGCATCGCCCGAATGCACGCCGGCAAACTCGATGTGTTCGAGCATGCCGCCGATGACGATATGGCCGTCGTCGGGATTTTTGCACCGCCCGACGTCGGCAATGCAATCCACGTCCACCTCGGTCGCGTCCTCCAGGAATTTATCCACCAGCACCGGCCGTTCGGGCGAAGCCTCGACGGCGAACCGCATGTAATGCTGGAGCTCGGCGTCGGAATAGACGATCTGCATGGCGCGTCCGCCCAGCACGAAGGAGGGACGGACCAGGACCGGGTAATCGAGTTTCCGGGCCACGGCGAGCGCTTCGGCCTCGTTGGTGGCGATGCCGTTGGGCGGCTGCGGGATTTTCAGCGTGTCCAGCATGGCCGCGAAGAGCTTGCGGTCCTCGGCGATTTCGATTTCCTGCGGGGAGGTGCCGATGATATTGACGCCGTTTTTTTGCAGGCCGAGCGCCAGGTTCAACGGTGTCTGGCCGCCGAACTGGGCGATGGCGCCCCAGCAGCCTTCGCGTTCGTAGATGTGCAGGACGTCTTCCAGCGTGAGCGGTTCGAAAAACAATTTGTCGCTGGTATCGTAATCGGTTGAGACCGTCTCGGGGTTGGAATTGACCATGATGGTCTCGAAACCGTCCTCCTTGAGCGCGAAGGCGGCGTGAACGCAGCAGTAATCAAATTCGATTCCCTGGCCGATGCGGTTGGGTCCGCCTCCCAGAATCATCACCTTTTTCTTCGGCGTTTTTTTGACCTCGTCGTCGCCGCGGTCGTAGGTGGAATAATAATAGGGCGTGTAAGCCTCGAATTCGGCGGCGCAGGTGTCCACCAGCCGGTAACTGGGCACCAGGCCGAGCTTTTTCCGGGTGGACCGGACTTCGTCTTCGGTGACGCCGGTCAAATGGGCGATTTGCCGGTCGGAAAAACCAAGCGACTTGGCCCTGGTTAACAAATCATGTGTCATGTCAGGTATTCGGCACTAGGTATCACGTGTCATGTGTCACTTGATACGAAATTCGGCATCGGAACGAATCAAATTCGCCATAGTAAGCCGCAAAGTGCCGGGCGTGTCCAGCGAGGAGTGGATTCACCGATGGTCCGCGGTGTCGGGTCGAGCCTGTGGCTCGAAATCGGGCGCACAGCGCCGACACTACAGCAGCCGGATCGAGAGCAGCGATGGATTCGCGCTTGCCGCCGCCGCCGCTTTTCGTTACGAAAACGGCAATGAAACAACTTGGGCGCGCGCTGCTGTGGATGATGTTGTTCGCCCCGGTTGCCGGGCACGCACAAATCGACCCGGTCAAGCGCGACCTGATCCAGTTGGGTTACAATCAGGCCTTTATCGGCCATGCGCCATTCGCCGGCTACGCCTATTACTATCATAACCAGCCCGATTTCCTGCGCACCAACCTCACGCTGCGCCTCGCGCTGGCTCCGGTCTACCTCGATTCCGAGCTTGGGTTTGTCCACGGCCTGGGACCGCAAACGGATTTTGGCCTGGGCCTGGCCGGCGGCGGATTTGCCGACAGCTACAACGAGATCGATGGCGGTACCTATCATCCCAACCAGTCCTTTGAAGGCAACGGCGGCGAAATTTCCGGCAGTATTTACCACCTGTTCAATCCCGGCGACCTGATTCCGTTGAACCTGGTGTTGCGCGGTACGGCACATTATTCCACGTACGCCCGTTTTGACAGCACGGCGTCGAACTTTGTGTTGCCGCCGGACCGGGGCGAATTCAACGTGCGGACCGGTTTGCGCTTCGGCGGGATTGAACCGACGCTGTTTCCGGCGCTGGCGATGGAATTGTCCCTGTGGTACGAAGGCCATTTCCGCACCAGCTACGGGAAATATGGATTTGCCGGCGACCGCGAAGTTGAGGAGCAGTCACATTTGTTCTGGGCCGAAGCCGCGTTGTCCTACACGTTGCCCGAGAGCCAGCAGAATTTTTACGTGCGCCTGACGGCGGGCACCAGCGTGGATGCCGATCGGTTCACCGCCTACCGGCTCGGGGGTTATCTGCCGCTCGCGGCGGAATTTCCGCTGTCTTTGCCCGGTTATTATTTCCAGGAGATCAGCGCCCGCCAGTTTGTGTTGATCAACGGCACCTACCTGTTGCCGCTCGACTCGCAGCAGCGGTGGAATCTCGCCCTGAACGGGGCCACGGCCGTGGTGGATTACCTGCCCGGCACCGGCCAGGACGGCAATTCACTGAGCGGCGTTAGCGGCGGCATTTTGTACCGGGCGCCGTCCGGCCGCCTGAGAATCATGGTCGACTACGCGTACGGCATTGATGCCGTCCGGTCGGATGGCCGGGGCGCGCACACCATCGGGATTCTCATGCAATGGGACCTGGGAAAGACTCGCCGTCAAGAGGGATTCAATCCGACGCATCCAAGCCTCTGGCGTGGCTGGGAATACCTTTTCCCGATATTCCAATGATCTACGGCGCCGTTGGGCGGTTGTGGTTGTCGCGTCGGCGCGGTGCGCCGGTTTCGAGCCGCAGGCTCGACCCTGCAACAGTCGGGACATTTCCGGGTTCGATTCAACTTGCTTAAACTGCCGCTGCTTGGTTGATTATAAGGACGGCTGCGCATATGGTGGAATTGGCAGACACGCTACTTTGAGGTGGTAGTGGGGCAACCCGTGCAGGTTCAAGTCCTGCTATGCGCACCAATTTTCCTCAGAAAAATGAGGAAGCTTGCAATGTCCGCACAGATTCCGCACAGTTTCCAAACGAAACTGAAAGCCGGAAAATGCGCTTCCCGAAACTCATCAAACACCGCCGATTTGAGGCAACCATTTACGGGAAGACCGGAAATTATAAATATTACCGCGTCGCCTATTACGCAGCCGGAAAGCGTAAAATACGCAACTTCAAGACCTTCGGCGAAGCAAAAAGCGAAGCAGAACGCATCGTCCGCGACCTTGCGCAAGGATCGCAGTCGGCGGCGTTATCCGCCAAACAATCACGCGATGCAATTACCGCATTTGAAATGCTTGAATCGTTTCGGCAAGCCACCGGGCGGAGCGTTTCGTTGCCCGGTGCCATTTCTCAATTTGTTGAGGTGTCAAAAAAAATCGGCGAGCGGACACTAAATGAGGTGGCAGACGGATTTATCAAGACTGTCGCCACCGTAACCCGCAAAGACATTGGCAAAGCCGTTGATGAATTTTCGCAAGCTGCCGAAATGCGTACCAAAGCTACCGACGGTCAACGAGCGCAACTCTCAGCGAAATATGCTTACAACCGCCAAATCCAACTGCGCAAATTCGCTGATATGAACCTAACCGAACTAAAAAACTTGCTTGCTGCCAAAACACGCAGTGAACCGAAGCGATCTGGCGAGGGGTTTGTTTGCCGTTGCCCGGCACACGAAGACCAAACCGCAAGTTTGTCAATTGGCACAGGCCGCACAGGTTTACCGAATTCATAGGTGGCGGGTTCTGCCCCCTGACGGCGGAGAAAGGCTTTCACCCGCGCCAGCAATTCCCGGATGTTGAAAGGTTTGGTGACGTAATCATCCGCTCCCAGTTCCAGCCCGCGGACAATGTCGTCCTCCTGGCCCCGGGCAGTAAGCATGATGATCGGCAGGGTCAACCGCCGTTGGCGGGCTCGGCGGCAAATCTCATACCCATCGAGCTTCGGTAGCATTAAATCCAGCAGCATCAAATCCGGCGCCTCGTTCAGCAGCGCCTCCAGCCCCTGCTGTCCGTCTTTGGCAGTGTGAACCTGGTATCCAGATGCTTCCAGGTTGTCGCGTAACCCCCGCAGCAGCACCGGATCATCTTCAATAATCAAAATCTTCTTGGCGCTCATCGTTTCGGAATTTCTGAAGCTGCACTAAACACAACCGCGGGAATGTCAATGGTGAACGTACTGCCGTACCCCAGCCGGCTTTGGACACTCACCGAGCCGCGATGCGCTTGGACAATGAACTCAACTATGCTCAAGCCCAGGCCGCAGCCTCCGCTCGACCGCGCTGAGGCTTGGTTGACTTGGTAGAACCTTCTGAAAATCCGCTGGGTGTCGCGCGGCGACAAGCCGATGCCGTTGTCCGTGACCGTGAAGCGCACCCTACCATCAAAGGCTTCTGCCGCCAGGATGATCTCTTTGTTGTCGCCGGAGTACTTATAGGCGTTGTCAAGCAGGTTGACCAGAGCCGTAGTTAGCGCGGCAGCATCCGCAACGACCGGCGGCAACTCCGCAGCCAGCCTGGCCTCGAACCGGCATTCAGGTCCCTGGAACCGTTCGCGCACCGCGGCGGCGGCGGCCTCCACAATCGCCGCCGCCGGCACTTCCTTGAAATCGAAGGCGTACTTGCTTCGTTCCATACGCGAGAAGGCCAGGAAATTATCGATGAGACGGCTGAGCCGAAGGTTCTCCTGGGCGATCAATTGGAGATATTCACGAACGGTTGGAGCATGGAGTTTCTCCGTGTTGAGCAATGTGTCCACCAGCAGGCGCATCGAGGCGAGGGGAGTCTTCAACTCATGCGTGACGTTGGCGACCAGGTCGTTGCGCAATTGGGTAAGAGCCATCTGACGGCGCACCAAACCGAGGGCGAGCGAGGCCAGCACTGCTGCCGCGGCAACCACCAGCACGCCAATCCAGATATAAGTGGTGACACGCTGCTCAGCGGCATTGTCGAACAAGCGCTGGTCCTTCAACGCCAGCGTCAGCCTCCAGCCCGGCAGGAGCGGACCGGCCAACAGCGAAGGAAGGGAGGTTTCCGATTCTTTGCCCGGCGGGAGCAGGCTCAAGCTGACATCCGGCGGCAGGTTTTGCGACGCGGTCCCGGCGCGCAAGCCGGTTACCAGGCTCTCGGTTCGGTGCAATGTCACCACCCGGCCGCGGCTGGAGGCAAACTGCCATACTCCCGGCAAGGCGGTGGAGCGTAACCCCGGTTCATCTACCCGGTTCGGCACCGTCTCCAAATATTGCGCCGCCAGATCTTCGGCCGATAACATTAAATGCACCTCCGCATCGGGATGCAGCGCCTGCAACTGCCGCAATAGAAAGCGCCGTTGGGGAGCGGACATGGTGGAATTATCGTAATCAAGCACCTGACGTTTCAAACGTTGTAGGACAGCATCGCGCACAGAGGCGTCTGCCGGGGCATTCAACAGCTCCAATGCCAGCAACTCGGCATTAGGAACGAGAAGCCTGCCTTGGGCATCAATAGCGCGTTCAAACCGCTCATCCGCAAGCGGCCCGGTTAGCACCTTGACGGCGTCCGCTTTCTTTCCCGCCTGCACCAGGCATCGTGCTTCGGCCTGAAGCGCACGTGCACAAAACTCGATATTGGTCGCCTGTTCGGCCAGATGCGCATAAGCCGCAGCAGCGTCCGTCGATCCACTCAATTCGAGGTCACGCGGTAACAGCTCAAGTATGTGGCTTGGCGCACCAAGCGTCTTGCCCGCATCAGGCGGTAAACTGCCACTCGGATAAATCGCCTGGCCGGCCGAATCGAAACAAACCACCGCATCGGCTAGGCCTGCACGGACTTGTTTAGCAAAAAGCGCTGCCGCTGGGGTCGTTTCGGCCTGCGTGTCCAACGCATCTGCGGTTTGGTGCCAATAAGCCGCCAGACGTTCTTGCGCCAAGGCGAGGTGGCCGCGATAGGCCTCGATCAGTTGTTGGCGCACAGCCAACCGTTCGTTCCGGGCCGCCTGTGTCATAAACCAAAGCAGGCAAGCCGAAGGCACCAGTACCAGTACCAATAGCACCAGCGCCAAGCCGAGGCTATGGCCGCGGCCGGCGCCGGGGGCGAAGCTACGGAGCAGCGCCTTCATTGCGAATGCGTATAGGAACGGACGATCTTCTCTAAAATTGGGCGCATGGTTTCAAAGTCTGTGGCATCCACAACAAAGTAAAACTTCACCGTATTCGTACCATCGAAGATCCAGGCGCCGTAAACAGTCTGCTTGGCGGCGCCTTCACCGTAATCGCCGATCGCAATAACCGCCGAATTACCAGTCAACGTTAGTTCCTGCCAACTGTCCGTGCGGACCTTCAGATCCGCGAGCGACTTTCCGGCTCGAATAATCCCAGTAATATCCGATTCAGCCCAGGCGCGGGGCGATTTCCTCGCGTTCTCATCAAGCTTCTCCAAGCGGCCTACGTTTACCTCGCAATAGTAATTTAATCCCGGATCCAGCAGGTATACGACGGCTTCACTTTTCGGGTTGTTTCTGGCGGCGCCAAGAATCTTGGCCTGGTCGTCGGAAAAGGACGGAGTGTTGGCAAGTGCTTTCACTCCGGCGGCCGCATCGTTTCCAGAATAGCGGTCGAAACCCCAACCCGGCGGCGCTGTCAGCGAAAAGCCAAAAACGGGGTCCCGGTACTGCACCGGTTCGCCCGGGTGATACCGGGTGACGGACACTAATTCCGCATAGACTCCGGAATCCTCGTATTTCCACTTGACGAAGTTATGATGTGTATCGGTGGAAAACCAACTGATGAGGTTCGTCCCATCTTCAACTTTGAAACAATCGTAGGTTCCTGCGGGGACTGTGAGTTTCTCAGTTCCGATCACTCGGAGATTGACAGGTGAAAGAGAACGGGTACCGGAGGACACATCAAGTTTCGCGCAAGACAAACTCAACGCGTAATTCGTGGCCAGCGGCAGGCAGCGTGTTAACAGGCCGATTTCTTCATCGTCATAAACGGCCCCTGGCAGCGGAACGTACTTGGCCTCGGCCTCACCCGTTACGTTGATTTCCGCAAGGCCAGGCAGATACACCGTGTTAATCTCCCGCCCCCACTTTATCTTCAAGGAGTGGCGGAGCGGTCTGAGGGTGGCCGCATCGACTTCGAACCGGATAAGCGTTTCTTTAACAGGGTCCACGAATACGTACCCATCCAGCCGCCAGGTCTTTTGCCCGTTGGTTTCACCAGCGGTTACCGTAGCCATGATCGAGCCGCGCTTCACACCGGCGGCTGATCTGATATCCGATTGCAATTGTTCGCCGTCTTCCCAGGGCGCGGGCAGCAGCGGCAGGGCGCGGAAGAGGTAATCGCCGGCTTGGGCAACAAATTCCTTTTGTTCAGGGTAATCTTTTACCACCTGCTCAAGGGCCGCCATGGCCTCGGCGGAATCCCCCTTTTTGTAGTGGCAAACGCCCAACCGGAGTTGTGCCTGGGCTGCCACCGCCTGCGCGCCCTTTGCTTCGTTGACCGCCTGCTGATACAATTTCATCGCCGCATCCAAATCACCCTTGGTCTCCTCTGCATAAATTCCGTGTTCAAGCAGTTCGGATGGTGATGCCGCCCTTCCTGCCGGCGCAACCGTGAGCAGACTCGCGACAGCCAGCAAGGCGATTGTTTTTTTTGTCCCGCAAGCGGGAATTGACCAATAGAATTTCGTTTTCATATCCACACCCTGGCCAATCATTGTTACCGTTTTATTACCGAAACATCCTTTTTGTGTCACCTCCCGCCCCGGTTTGAAAGCTCAAAGGCGGATAACCGTACCCGGGCAACTCCCTTGTCCCGGTGATTGACGAGACCACGCGCAGTCCGTTTAACGCGCCTTATGCAAATTGATTTGCTCAAAACATTTTGTGTTTGGCTGACACCCGAAGTTTTGCCAAAGCTGCCCAGATCAACGGCGTGACTCAATCTGCAGTAAGCCAGCAAATTGCGGCGCTGGAGCGTACCTTCAAATCACTCTTGATTGAGCGGAGCAAGAAAGGGTTTCGCCTCAGCCGTGAAGGTGGAGTGCTTTACGAACAAGGCAAACAGATTGTCCGGCTCCAAGTATCGCTATTCCGCAAGGTGGACGAGATCAAGAATATCATCTCCGGCACGATCCGCGTGGCGACCATCTATTCGCTGGCGTCGAAGGGCTTTTTCCAGGCCATCACCAACGCAATTGAAGACGCCCAGGATTACCGCAATTCGAGGCTGTAAAACCGGTTTGGCGCATAGGGTGCGTTGGTGTGGGTGAAGGTAAAATTCCCGGCCGCATCAAACCGGTTGGTGGCCAGCACCGTCCAGCCCGACAGCGGCAGCGCCACGTTCGTCGACGTCCGGACAACATACGGCCAGTTCGGCACGCCGTTGGTACCACTGAAGGTTGCGCTGTTTCCGCTGCAGGCCACCGCCCGGAATTTCGGCGGCGGAGTCGGCAACGCCACAATGCCCAGAATGCCGTTGGCCAGCGCGTTGGTGTTCCACGCGAGGTTCAATGCCGGAATCGCCGGCGCAACGTTGGTGAATCCGCCGCTGTAACCGGCCGCATTGAACAATTTGAAGCTGTCGCCGGCCGCATAGGCGGTTGCCCCGGTATTCGTGATCACCAGCGTGCCGGCATAAACCAAACCACCGGTCACCTGTACCACGCTGTTTGAGGGCACCGCTGATTTGTTGATTTCCATGACTGTCGTGCTGCCGCCGTGCAAGGCCAGGCTGTTGCTGCAGGTCAGGGTGCCGATGCCATTGGTGCCGGGTGCCAGTGTGCCATCCACGGTGATTGCGCCGGCGATGGCGCCGTTGCCGCCCAGTGTGCCGGCGGAGGCGACAGACACCGGGCCGATTCCGGCCAGCGCGCCGCTGACCATCAACACGCCGCTGTTCACGGCAGTGGCACCGCTCTGGGTATTGGTCCCGGCAAGCGTGAGTGTCCCCGTGCCGGTCTTGACCAGGCCCAACGCCGCCGTTGAACCGTCCATCAACGCGCCGCTGAAGATCGTGGACGTGCCATCGGAACCGGCGGTGAGGGTTGAAACCAGGCTGGCGTGGTTATTGCCGACGAAGCCGCTGCCGGTGAGGTTGGCGACCGAAAGGCTCAGGCCGTTGAGCACGACAACGCCGTTGGCCGCCAGTCCGCCGCCGCCGAAAGCAGAGGTGCTGCCCGCGATAACGGTGCTGCCGGCGGGAACGTTGAGGGCGCCGAAGGCATTGGTGCCCGACAGCGTGATCGTGCCGTTGAGAATGGTGAGCGTATGCGCGCCGCCGATGTTGGCGGACACGGTGCCGGTACCGCTGGTGATTCCGCCGGCTACGGCTGCGTCGTTGTCGAGGGTGAGGGTTCCCGCGAAATTGCCGCCGGTGCCGGTGCCGGAATTCAGCCGCAGGGCGCCGTCGTTCTCGCCGCCGGTTCCCGCCCAGGACGCTCCCGAGATGTGAACGTTGCCGGTCAGCAGCCCGTTGTAGGAGATGCCGAGCTGGCCGCCATTGGCGACGAACATGGTCCCGACCGGCATCGAAGCCTGGGACCCGACCCAGTACCGGACATTGGGTGGGACGTTCGCGGCGCCGGTGAAGCCGGACACATTGCCGGTGATGTTGAAAGACGTTGCGGTGCTGCTGCCGTTGCCCGCATTCACATTCCAGGTGCCGGCGCCGGTGAGCGTTAGTCCCTTGTAATTCCCGTTCATCTGGAAGGTGGCTCCGGCGGCGACGGAGATGGCGCTCACCCCGGTGGTGGCGGTCAGCGCCAGGATCCCGGCGTTGACGGCCATCGCCCCCGTTCCGGAAATCGGGCCGGTGAGACTCAACGGGTTGGTGGAACTGTTGATGACGATGAGGTTGGTGCCCAGCACAATCGGCGCGGAAATCACGTCGCCATCGCTCGCGGCCAGTTCGTTCAGCACCGCGGCGTTGGTGCTGTAGAAGGCAAGTGTCCCGCCGTTGGCGGCGATGGTATAGGCCGCCGAACCGTTCGGGTCGCCGAGGCTCAACGAGCCGATGGTGACGACCTGATTCAAATTAATCGCCTGGTTGGCCGTGATATTGGCATTAACCACCGCCAATACGCCGGTGGTGTTGGGAAACGCATTGGCATTGGTCCAGTTCCCGTTGAGGTTCCAGCTTTGCGCGGTGCCGGTCATCGTGTTGGTCCAGTATGCGGTTGCGGGTCCGGCGGGCGTAGCGCCGGCCTGGGTGGAGTTCGCGCCTTCACCACCCGCGTTTACTCCCGAGACCACGTAATAGTAGGTCGTGCCGTTATTCAGGGTTGTGTCCAGGTAAGCCGTGGCGGCCAGGTTGCTCACCACCAGCGCATAGGGACCGCCGCTGGTCGTTGAGCGTTTGACGTTGTAGCCGGTGGCATCCGTGGGAGCCGTCCAATTCAAACTGACCACCGTGCTGCCCGGTATGGCGCTCAAGCCGGTTGGCGCGTCGGGGGGAGCGGGAAGGAACGGCGTGGCGCTGGCCTGGCTGGAATTCGTGCCTTCGCCGCCGGCGTTCACTCCGGACACCACGTAATAATAGGTTGTGCCATTGGTCAGGCCTGTGTCCAGATACGCGGTGGTGGCCAGGTTGCTCACCACCAGCGCGTAAGGGCCGCCATTGGTAGTCGAACGTTTGACATTATAGCCGGTGGCGCCTGACGGCGCTGTCCAGCTGAGGCTGACCACCATGCTGGCCGGCGTGGCGCTCAAGCCGGTTGGCGCGCCGGGCGGAGGCGGAAGGGAAGGAGTGGCGCCGGCTTCGGCGGAGTTCGCACTTTCACCACCCGCATTCAGTCCGGACACCACGTAATAATAGGTTGTGCCGTTGTTCAGGCCGGTGTCCGAATACGTTGTGGCGGCGAGGTTGCTGACCGCCAGCGCATAGGGGCCACCGCTGGTCGTTGAACGTTTGACGTTGTAACCGGTGGCGCCGGCGGACGCTGTCCAATTCAGGCCGACCATCGCGTTGCCGGGCGCGGCGCCCAAACCCGTTGGCACGGCGGGCGGAAGAATGGCCGGGGCAAATGCCGAGTAGCCGCTCTGATTGCAGGCGCCGGCCGCGGTCACGAGGTAGTAATACGTCGTACCGTTGGTCACGGTGTTGTCCGTGAAATTCGTGGTGGCGATGCCCGAAGCGACGAGGACGGGCGGGGTACCGCCGGTGAACCGTGAGACATTATAGCTCGTTGCGCCGGCGCTGGTGTTCCAACTGACGACGGCCTGCGCGTTGCCGGTCGAAGCCAACACATTGGTGGGCGCGGCCGGCACGTAGCACGGCACGGCGCTGACGGCGGCCGAATTCGAGCTTTCGCCGATGCGATTCACCGCCGAAACGATGTAGAAATAGTTCGTACCCGCAACGACCGCGCCGTCAGTCCAGGTCGTGAGCGGGACATTGGTAAGGATCGTGTAAGGCCCGCCGCTGTTGGTGGCACGCTTCACGTTATAACTGGTGGCGGCCAGCGTGGTGTTCCAGTTGAGGGTGACGGCGTTGCCCGGACTGGCCATCAGTCCTGCTGGAGCATGCGGCGGCTGCGGCGTGCTGTTGGTGACGATCACCAGCACGTTCGCCCAGTCGGCATGATCGCTGCTGGTGCCGTCGTCGGCGTCGCCCACGCCCAGAATCAACCGGTTCACGCCGGTCACGTCCAGGTCAATGGCCCGGGCCGCCGTGCCGCCGGTCATGACGCCGCTGTTATAGATTTCCCAGCCGTCGGCAAACACGTGGAAAATAACCGAGCCGTTGGCGCCAACCTCATCGTCCACGCCAATGGTCGCCTGGAACCGCGAGCAGACACCGCCGAGATCGTAATCCGCCCCGGCACGGGAGTTGACGCCCAGGCCTTTGGGATAGACCACGGTGTCAAGGGTGATCGGGTTGCCGCTGATGCTCTTGTCTTTCACGATGGTTCCCGCGCCGGTGTAGGCATAAACCGCCTGGAGGTCGGTGAGATAATTGGTGCCGGGGCCCGGCAACACCGGCGGCGTGCCGACGATTTTGTACATGCCCACGCCGTGCGACGGGATGGTGGCCGTGAAACTGTTCGTAAACGTTCCCAGATCCGCATGCGCCCACAAATCGCGCACCGTGGCGCTGCCCGCCTGCAGGCCGAGGTTCGTCCAGTTGACGGTGATATTGGTGGCCGGGCCGAGGCGGTTGAACAGGACGACGGCTTTGGTCGAGAAATCATAACCCAGCGTCCGGCTCCAGACCTCGTTGGTGCCGATCGGGCTGGGGTTATTGACCACTTTGACGCCCTGCTCGCCCGCCGGGTCCTGGTCCACCGCAATTGCTTCGGGATTGGTGAGCGTGGCCAGCGACTGGGCGGACATGGTGGTCAGGACGTTCCCCATGATCAACGGCGAGGCCATGATGCACCACATGGTAAAATGAGTCTGGTACTCCGTATCGGTCATGCCGCCGCGGCCGACTTCGAGCATGTCGGGATCGTTCCATCGGCCCGGCCCGGCGACGTAGGCCGTCGTGCTGTTCGGATCGATGTGCGAGATCATGGTGGCGTAGCTGTCGCCGATGTCACCGGTCGTCCGCCACTGGTTGCCCAGGGCGGGAGACCATGACACGAAGCCCTTGCTCTGGGTATTGAGGTTGTTTCCGCAGAGACAGAAGGTGATGGGCCGGCCGCTCTTCATCAAGCCATCGCTCATGCGGCCGTAATCCGCCAGGGCGCTGGAGCCGGGCACCGTTTTACAATTGTCCTCTTTCAAATAATCGGCACCCCACGAGGCGTAAGTCATCGCGTCGAGATACTCGTAACCATAACTGCCCGGCTGATTGAAACCTGCGCAGGTATTGGTGCCGCGATCCGAATAGACCCCTTGTTTCAACCCCAGGGAATGGGTGAAATCGGCCAGGGATTTGAGTCCATGCGGAAATTTGGTCGGATTGGCCACAAACACCCCGTTGGAATCACGCGCACTCAGCCCGCAATCGTCAATGTTGACGAACTGATAACCGGCGGCCTTCATGCCGTTGGTGGCGATCAGGTAGGCGGTGTTGGTGATGTCGGATTCCGTGATGCTGCAACCGTAGCTGTTCCAGTCGTTCCAACCCATTGGCGGCGTGAGCGCCAGGTTGTTGGTGAGCGCCGGGAGGCGCAAGGGCAATACCATGAACAACAACGGCAATATTCCGAACCTGAGGCAACGGCGAGGCATTGTCAGCAGAATTTAACACACTTATTCCCCGCTCTCAACCGCAATCAGGACTGATTATGGCCGGTGTGCGCCGTTTTTCTCATCGCGCCCGTTCCGGGAAATCGGTGAATACGCCGTCGACGCCCAGGGATTTCATCCGGGCGATTTGCGCCGGTTCGTTGACGGTAAAGACAAAAACCTTGCGGCCCAGCCGATGGGCTTCGTCCACCAGTTTCAACGTGACCCAACGCCGGGGAGGATGGATGGATTCGACGTTCAACGCTTCAACCAACCGGGCGAGACGCCGCGGCACCCGGTGAATCAACGCGCCGGTGCGGATGAGCGGACAGATTTTTTTGATTTTCCGGAGTTGCGAATGGTCGAACGCGGACACGATAAAATCTTCGAATCGCCAGCCACGTTCTTTCACGTAATCAACAATCAGCGCGGCGACCGGGCCGGTCGCGCGGGCGTCTTTGAGTTCCACATTGACAATCGCCCGGCGGTCCACGGCGTCGAAAATTTCCTCCAGCGTCGGGATCCGTTCGCCCGCTCCGGCGTCGAGCGACCGGAGGTAGGCGAAGGGTTTTTTCGCCACCCGGCCGTGGCCGTTGGTGGTGCGTTTCAGCGTGGCGTCGTGGATTACCATCAGCCGCCCGTCGGCGAGGCGCACGTCCACTTCCACGCCGTCGGCGCCCAGTTCCAGGGCGCGGCGGACGGAGCGGACGGTGTTTTCGGGCTCGTGCCCGCGTGTGCCCCGGTGACCGAAACAGAATAATTTGTGCGTCGTCATGTGAACAGGTAACCCTGCGCCAGTTCCCGGAAGCTCGACACCTGTTGGGTCGCCCAGGGCGTGTCGCGGCCCAGCTCCGCGGTCATGATTTCAGCCACGCGCGGCGCCATCTCCATGGCGGCCCGTGCATCCAACGGCAAGGCGCGCAGGCGACGCGACAACACGTCTTCAACCGTCCGTGCCATTTCCCGGCGCACGGCCCAGGTCACCTGGCCAGCCTGATACGGGAGTCGCGGGTGCAGCCGCGCATTCCCGCCCGGTTCACCGTGGCGGACGAACTCGCCGGCGTCGGAACCGTATTCGGCCAGCTCCCATTGATCGTTGTCCGGCTCATGCCAGCCGTGCAATCGTAAGGATTTTGTGGACGATGGTCGCGCGGCCAATCCGCCGACGGCTGCGGCGCGATCAACCGTTTCCTCGGCCATCAACCGGCTGGTCGTCCATTTGCCGCCGATGAGACTGATCAGGCCGGAAGGTGAAACCATCACCTCATGCCGGCGCGACAAGGCCGACGTTTTTCGGCCGCCCGGTCCTTTGACCAACGGCCGGAGCCCGGCGAACGCGCTCAAAATATCGGTCGCCGCGGGAGCCGGGTTGAGGTAACGCGCGGCGTGGGCGAGGAGAAAGTCAATTTCGGTTTGGAGCGGATGTGGTTCGAGTACAGGTTCCGAAACCGCCGTGTCGGTCGTGCCGATGAGCGCGTGTTGATGCCAGGGAATGGCAAAGAACACCCGGCCATCGGCCGGGCGCGGCACAACCAGAGCACTGTCACCGGGCAAAAATAATTTGTCCAGGACGATATGCGCGCCCTGGCTCAAGGCGAGTACGGCCGGCCCGGCGCAATCGTCGAGCCGGCGGATCTGGTCGCTGAAAACGCCGGTCGCATTCACGACCACGCGGGCATGGACTTCGAATTCCTTGCCGGTTTCCAGGTCACGCAGAACCGCGCCCGCTATCCGGCCATGATTTTTCAGCAGCGAAACCACTTTGACGTAATTGGCGACGATACCGTTCAGGTCGGCGATGGTTTGGGCCAGCGTGATGGCCAGCCGGGCGTCGTCGAACTGGCCGTCGTGGTAGAGGATCCCGCCGCGCAGACCGGTCCGGTTGAGCGTCGGGACGCGCACCAGCGTTTCCGCCGGGGAAATGAAACGGGCGCGGCCGACGGCCCGATTGCCGGCCAGTCGATCGTACAGTTTCAGGCCGGTCCCATAAAACAGCCGCTCCCACCACGCATAAACGGGAAGGACAAACGGCAGCGAATGGACCCGGTGCGGCGCGTTGCGGAGAAGAGAATCCCGCTCCTGCAATGCCTCGCGCACGAGCGACCAGCGGCCCTGTTGCAGATAGCGAAGGCCGCCGTGGATGAGCTTGGTGGTGCGACTGGAAGTGGCCTGGGCAAAATCCGCCTGTTCAACCAGCACCGTTTGGTAGCCGCGGGCGGCGGCCTCGACGGCAGTGGCCAGGCCGCTGGCGCCGCCACCGATGACCAGCACCCCCGGGGCAGCCGGTTCGGCTTGCAAGCGTTGCAACATCTCCGTGCGATTCATAGGCCGAATACGTCAGATCACAAACGGCCCCCGTTGCCGGGTTCAATTCAATATAACCCGGTCAGGAGAAAAGCGACTGGTTGCATCTGCCTGGATGCGAACCGCCCGTTGAAAGTATACGTGCAGAACGGATCAATGCCGGCGCGCCGTGATGAATTTTTCCGCGTATTTGCCCAGCAGATCGGCTTCCAGGTTCACGGCGTCGCCTACCTTGCGTTCGCGCAAGGCGGTGATTTCGTAAGTATGGGGTATGATCCAGATGCGAAAGCTCTTTTTTTGGACGCCCGCCACGGTCAAACTGATGCCATCCACGGCCACGGATCCTTTGAAGACGATGTAACGCATCATGTCCGGCGGCGCGGCGATATCGAGCACGTGGTCCTGCCCGGCGCGTTCCCAGCGGATGATCTTGCCGACGCCGTCGATGTGGCCGGTGACGAAATGTCCGCCGAATTCGCCGTCCGCCCGCAACGGCCGTTCCAGGTTGACGAGCGAACCGGGGCGGGCAAATTGCAGATTGGTGCGCCGCCAGGTTTCCTGGAGGAGATCGAATTGCGCGAGCCGGCATTTTCCGCGGGCGGCCAGTTTCACGGCTGTCAGGCAACAACCATTGACCGCCAGGCTGCCGCCGGTTTTGAGGCCGCGCCCGGTGAGACGGGTCTGCACGGTCAGTTCAATGGACTTTGCCGTCGGCCGGATGCGTTCGACAATTCCTGCTTCTTCTACAATCCCGGTAAACATTTTAATTGGCGGTCAAACTTCAGTTTGGCTCAGTCTCAGGGAGCCGGACAAAAAGACAAGCTAAAGCTGGCGCTCCACCCGTGCGGTCAGCAGCCAATCCGGCCCGAGCCGCTTCCAGGTGAGGTCGCGAAGCTGCACCACGTCGGCGAGTCGTTGGGCGCCTTCGCCGGCGACCGCCTTGCGCGCGTTCCGGCCGCCGAGAATTTTGGGCGCGTAAAAAAACGCGACGCGGCGGGCCAGGCCGCCGAGCAGGAACGAGGCATTCACCTGGCCGCCGCCTTCGACCAGCAGGCTCGTGACCTCTTCCCGGCCGAGCCGTTTTAACAACCAGCGCAGGTCAAGAGACGCGGGACGCGGGACGCGGGACACGGGTTTTGCGGCGGGGGCAACCATGACATTCACCCGTTTCGCCAGCGCCGCCACGCGGTTTCGCGGCGCCAGTTTGCTGACGACAATGGTGGTGAGCGCCGCGAATTTATCGCTGACCACTTTCGCATCCGGCGGTGTCCGCGCCAGCGAATCCAGGATGATGCGTCGGATGGCTTTGCCCGTCTTCGCCCTGGCCGTCAACGCCGGATCATCGGCCAGGATCGTATTGATGCCGACGAGGATGGCATCGTGGCCCTGCCGCAGTTTCATGCCCCAGGCGCGGGACTTCTCGCCGGTAATCCATTTGGATTCGCCGGCGGCGGTGGCGATTTTTCCGTCCAGGGTCATGGCGGCTTTGACGGTGACGAAGGGCGTCTGCTGAACGATCCAATGGTTGAACGCCTCGTTGAGCCGGACGCAGTCATCGGCCCAGGTTCGGCCGGAGGGCAATTCATTCCCGGTATCCACCGTCACGCCCGCGGCGCGCAGGATTTTGAAACCTTTGCCGGAATGCCGCGGGTTCGGGTCCCCGGCGCCAATGACGACCCGTTTGATTCCGGCGGCGATAATGGCACCGGTGCAGGGCGGGGTCCGGCCGTGGGTGCAACACGGCTCGAGAGTGACGTACAAAGTGGCCCCGTGGGGATCGTGGCCCTTTTTACGGGCATCGCGTAGCGCCTCGATTTCCGCGTGGGGCAGGCCGGCGCGACGGTGCCAGCCGCGGCCGATGACCCGGCGGTTTTTGACCAGCACGGCGCCGACCAGGGGATTCGGTGAGGTTGTGCCGTAACCGCGCCGGGCCAGCCGAAGAGCCAATTGCATGAATTGCCCGTCCAACATCGCGCGCATCGTAGCGGCCCGGCGGGGCCGGTGTAAACCCAACAGAAATCGGGTACTGTCCTGATTTGACCGATGTCGTGTCGGCGCGGTGCGCCGATTTCGAGCCATCCCGCCGGCGTCAGCGGTCAAAACAATTTCCAGGTGCGCAGCAGGTAATATTCGTTGTACGGCCGGTCGTCGGTGATCGCGATTTCCGGGTCGGGATTCAGAAGGTTCGTTGCGGCGGTTCCTTTGGCGATGACCCGGTCGATGTATTTGGCCGCATCCGGGATATCGCTCCATTCGAGGAGATCCTGTTTCGCGCTATCGGGCATTTTCGCGGCCAGCTGGGTTCCATTCAACGGCGGGATCGGGTCCATGGAAGCAAGCACATGCAGGCCGACGCCTTGGACCGGGGCGAAACATTGTGTGTGGGGAAAGGAATCACAGACCGACCGGACCACCCCCTGGATCAGGGAAATGTCATAGCCCGGCACCCAGGTTTGCAGAATGCCGTGTGGCTGGAGGTGCGCTTTGACCAGTTCATAGAATTTCGTCGAATACAACAGGCTGGAACCGGCAGCCTGCGGCGGCGGCGGCGGGTCGATGATGATGACATCAAATTTTTCCTGGGTCCGGTTCAGAAATCGCCGGCCATCATCAATAACGATGTGTCCCCGGGGATTGCTGAGGCAGCGCGGGGCATCGGCGTGATAGAACCCGAATGCTTTGGTGACGCCGGGTACCAGTTCCACCGCGGTGGTATCGATGTTCCAGCTGAGGGCGGAGCGATAAGTGGTGCCCATGCCGAAACAAATAATCAGGACCGATTGCGGCGGGCCCTGATGATAGGCCAACGGCAGGTGCGCCATGAACTTGGTGATGGGGGTCAACACGGTCATGCCCACGCCGTTGACCAGAAGATGTTTGTCTCCCATTTGGCCGGCAACGGAAATGGTGGAGGCGGCATAATCGCGCCGGATGACGGTCGAAGGCCCGGGATGGACCCGCACAATCGATTTTTCAAAATCCAGCGTGCCAAACGCAACCCAGACCAGCGTGGCCCCGACGATCAATCCTCCGCCCCAGCGGTGCAGGGGAGGCAGAGGTTTGCTCACCCACCAATAATATCCCAGGAACGGCAAGCTGAGCAAAATCAGCGCGCTCCGCTCGTTAATCCATGGCAGCAGCCCATACGACGCCGCCAGCGGTCCGAGGATGCAGCCGATGACGTTGATGGCGTAAGCCTTGCCGGCTTCAGCCGGGCGGCCGGTTGCATATCCGTCGATCAATCCCGGCGTCAGGTATCCCAGGGTGGCACAGAATGGACAAATGCTGGCCAACAAAATGAGGGCGCTGACGGGACGGAGTTCGCCCCAGGCCGCCTGCACGATCCGGTAATCATTGATCACGGCCGGCAATAATGCCGTCAAGGCCAGCAGGAAAATCAACGTGGCCAGGGCTCGGACCCGGCCATTCCGGAGATCGCGGCGATAGCGCCACGAACCGAAAAAGGTGGCACCCAGATAAACGCAAATGATCGAGGCGAAGGCATAGACCTGGGTTTGCAGGACCGGCGTGAACGCCCGGGTCCAAATCACCTCCATCGCCATGGAGACAAATCCGGTTGAAAACAGAAGCCATTGAACCAGCCGGCCGGGAACCTGCTGAAACGGCGGCACCATAACCGGCCGGTTTTCTTCGGCCGCGGTGGGAGTGGAAGGGACGGTTGCGGGACGCCGGCTGCGTCCGAGCAGAACACCGATGGCGGCGATGATACAGTTGCCGGCGGCGGCGTCCAGGAGGGTCAGGTGAAAACCGAGAATCTCAATTGAAATCAACGCCGTCCACAACGTCCCGCTCATGGCGCCGAGCACGTTGGCCAGGTAGAGGTAGCTGAAACTTTCCTGATTACGCTCATCCCGTTCCCGGACAAATGCCATCATCAACGGAAAAGTCGAGCCCATGAACACGCACCAGGGAAAGATGGAAACGGCCAGGACCAGGGCGGACCAAAAAAGATAATCAAAGGAATTGGTCTGGCCGGCCGCCAACAGGCAATGTTCACCCAGGCGGAACAACCGGGGAACACCGAACGCCCCGCCCAGCCCGATCGTCAATTCTGCGCCGGCATAAAAATAAGCGGCGGACCAGCCGGTTGCTTTTGTCCAGGGGCCGATCAGCCGCCCGGCCGCCCACGATCCCACCGCCAGTCCCAGCATGAACACGGAGAGCACCACCGAAAGCACCGGCGTGATGATTCCGAACGAGGCGAACGCCATGCGCGTCCAGATCACCTGGTAGACGAGGCTGCAAAAACCTGAAAGGAAGAAGAGCAGGAACAACAGCCGGCGTGTCGATCGGTTCATGCGGCTTATCATCTACAGACCCGGCCGGGAGTCGGCAAGTTGGAACATTGTCGGGTCGTGTCCTGATTTGGTGGGTCGGGTCGCGCGGCGACCCGACGGCGCCTCGCAGCGCGCGTCCCTGCCAGCACCCATCACACCCGCTGCCGGGTCATCCTTCAAACAGCGCCTGGGCGAATTGTTTGGCGTCGAACGGCTGGAGATCATCCGCCTGTTCGCCCAGGCCGATGAATTTGATCGGCAAACCAAGTTCCTTTTGAATGGCCACCACCATGCCGCCCTTGCTGGTGCCGTCGAGTTTGGTCACCACCAGCCCGGTCAGCGGCACGGCCTTGTTGAATTCGCGTGCCTGGTTCAGCGCGTTCATGCCGGTCGTCGCGTCGAGCACCAGCAACACTTCATGCGGCGCGCCGGGCAGTTGTTTGCCGATGACCCGGTGCAGTTTCTGCAATTCCTGCATGAGATTGTGCTTGGTGTGCAGCCGACCGGCCGTGTCGATGAACAGGTAATCCATCTGACGCGCCTGGGCGGCGGCGACGGCGTCATGGGCCACGGCGGCGGCGTCCGCACCGTAGGCACCGGCCACCACTTCGATGTGGAGCCGCTGGCCCCAGAGTTTGATCTGGTCGATGGCCGCGGCGCGAAACGTATCGCCGGCGGCCAGCAAGGCGGTTTTTTTTCGGGTCTGAACCAAATGCGCCAGCTTGGCGGCAGTGGTGGTTTTTCCGGTGCCATTGACGCCGACGATGGACACTACGGTGGGTCCGCGCGGAGCGCGCACCAGATCGGCCGGTGTCGACGAAAGGTTCTTTTCGATTTCACGCCGGGCGATGGCAAAGACGTCAAGACCGGCGCCGCCCTGCGTTTCGTAGGCCTGTTTCACGGCCGCCACGATCGGCGCGGTCACCGCCGGCCCGAGGTCGGCGGCAATCAATACCGTTTCGAGTTCTTCCAGGGCGTCGGCGTCAAGTTTCGGCGAGCGGGTGACGATGCGCTTGATTTCGTGGACCAGCTTGCTGTGGGTTTTCTGCAGGCCCGACTTGAATTTGGCGAAGAGGCTCATGGATCGCAAATGGGGAAATCAGGCGCCGGCAGCCGGGGGCGGGCCGGGTTTGGCTTTTCGGCTTTCGGCCTTTGCCTTGAGGGCGACGACATGCTCGTAGGGCAGTTTGACGGTGCCGATCAGCGGTTTGCCCTTGCTGAAACCGTGGCAATCCGAACCGCCGGTGACCAGCAGATGATGCCGGTCGGCGATTTCCAGGTAGCGTTCGGACATGGTGGTCGAATGTTTGGTGTGAAAACATTCGATGCCGTCCAGGCCGGCATCGACGAGGGCCGGGATGATCTCATCCGAGCGGTTCAATCCGGGATGCGCCATCACCGCCACGCCGCCGGCGCGATGGATCAGTTCGATGCCTTCGAGGGCGGACATCTTGGCCTTGGGCACCCAGGCGGGCCGGTTTTTTTTCAGATAACGCTCAAACGCTTCATCCAGGTTCCTGACCAGGCCGGCCTGCACCAGCGCGCGCGCCACATGCGGGCGGCCGGGCGACCGGCAATTGGCCAGGGCGAAGACGGCTTCGGCCGCGAGCGGCACTCCGAGCTCGTTGAGCCGGGCGGTCATCTGGCGGATGCGATTCTGGCGCACGACCTGGAACCGGGCGATTTCCTCCAGCAACGTTTGGTTCCGGATATCCAGAAAATAACCCAGCAAATGCACTTCGATATCGTTGAACTCCGCGGTCAGTTCCGTGCCCGGGATGAATTCGATACCCGCGGCGCTGCAGGCGGCCGCCATGGGCGCGCAGCCTTCGACCGAATCATGATCGGTAAGCGCCAGGGCGGAGAATTTGAGCCGCGCGCCGTGCCCGGCAAGTTCCTCCGGCGAAAAGGTGCCGTCGGAAAAATGCGTGTGCAGGTGGAGATCGGCGAATTTCATTTGACGATCCTCGATGGCCGCATCAATTCGCTGCGCACCTTGTCGAGGATGCCGTTGACGAATTTGCCGCTGTCCTGCGTGGAAAATTTTTTGGCGATATCGACCGCCTCGTTGATGCTGACGATGGGCGGAATGTCTTCGCGATAAAGCATTTCGAAAATGGCCAGGCGCATGATGTTGCGGTCGACGGCGGCGATGCGATGGAATTCCCAGTTCCTGGCGTGCCGGCGGATATGGTCGTCGATGGCAGCGCGATGCTCCAGAACGCCGCGGATGAGCGGGTCGGCGAACAGCCGGGTTTCGGCCTCTTCGGCGGTGGGCGGCGGCAGTTCGACCGGCTGGCCCCAGGTGGCCGGGCCTTTTTCCTCGGCAATAGCCGCGGCGCGTTGCGTGTCCCAAAATTCATTGAGCGCCCCGTCCAGGTTCTCCGGCGGGTTCAAATCATGCTGAAACAGGAACTGCACGGCTCGTTCACGTGATTCGCGGCGTTTGCCCATAAATCAGTTCCAGCATGCCGCAGAATCGCAGGAGGGGAAACGAAAAACTGCGCGCCTCCGACCTTATGAGCGCATCCTGACACCCGGGTCAGGCTGCAGATAGGTGGAGCGCCGACCTCCAGATCGGCATGAACGGCGCGTTTTTCGCAAATTTCGCCGAACCGGAGTTCGGCGCTCCAGGGCAGTGTCAGGATGCGCCACCTCCGCCGTTATGCCGGCGGCGCACTTTTGTAGGCGACCGCTTTGAATCCGGACGACCAGCGGGCGGCCGGGCTGTGGCACCAGAGAAAATCAATCAACGGACAAAACCGCAGCGGCCAGGCGGGCCCTTTGGCCAGGATGAACAGCGCCGGAATCAAGGTCAGATCGAGGTGGCCGATCTGGACCGAACTGAAACCGGCTGATTTCAATTGACCGGTCAATTCCGACGGATCGAGTTCCCGTTCATCGGGCGAATGATATTTGTGGTAGCCGGCGCCCAGCACCACCCGCCCCACTTTGCGCAGGAGCCCGTTCCGGTTCGGGTCCTGGGAGTAAAACAGGCCGCCGGGCTTCAGATGGTTGAAGCATTGTTTCAACAGTTCCGGCAGTTGGGGTTCCGGCACGTGATGCAGAAAAGCGAGGCAGACGATGGTGTCGAATTGATCGTCCCATTGCAGCTCGGCGAACGGCAGACAGCGAAAATGCACGTTGGCGATGCGGTCCCGGGCGGCATGTTGCCGGGCGGCTTCGATGGCCTGGGGCGAAATGTCCAGTCCCACGACCTGTTCGGCCCAGGGCGCCAGCATCAGTTCGAATTGTCCGTCGCCGCAACCCAGGCTCAGAACCCGGCCCAGCGTCCCTTGGCGCATCGTTTTCTTCAACGATTTCAATTCGCGCCGCAATCGAAGCCGCCAGCCCACCGGATTGTAGGCTTCCTCCCCATAATATCGGTCAAAAAATTTGATCTCCTCGGATTCATTTTGTTTGAGATCAATCGGGTTCATAAGGATGCATGCCATCATGCCGCACGCCGGGAAGCCGGGAAATGAAAAAGCGGCGGTTCGTCGGGTGTGGGGCAGGAATGCCTGCCCCACAAATGGATGTGCGCCCGCCGGCTCGGTTTTGGCTCTTTTCGGTGTTCCCTCCGGGCCGAAATCCGGCTAGAGTCCGCGCATGAACAAGGTGACCAAACTGTTGCATACGCGCTACCGCGTGAACGATCTCGAGCGCACGGTCAAATTTTATCGTGAAATCCTTGGTCTGGAAGAGGTTCGGCGGCATCAATCGCCGCGCGGCTCGCAGCTCGCGTTTCTGAAGGCGCCCGGCAGCGCAGAGGAAATTGAAATCTGCCATCTCCCGGGCAGCGAACCGGTCCGGGTGCAGCCGGATCTCACCCATCTGGCGTTTGAAGTGGACAGCCTTGATGAATTCGCCAAACACCTGGCCCAACACGGATTGAAATATTCCGACGGACCCACCACCAGTTCCAGCGGCACCACGTTCGCCTTCATCGACGCGCCGGAAGGCTACGAAATTGAACTCATCCAGAAAGCCAAAAGCGGCCGTTGATCCCTGGTTCCCGAACTGCGAACTCCCGTCTCCCATCTCCAAAACCATGAGCGTTTTAATTGTCGGTTCCACCGCCCTGGATTCCATCAAAACTCCGACCGCGGAAAATCCCCGGTTGCTCGGCGGCTCGGCCAGCCATGCCGCCGTCGCCGCCAGTTTTTTCAGCCCGGCCCGGTTAATCGGCGTTGTCGGTGACGATTTTCCCAAAAAGTATCTCGACCTTTACCGTCGGCACAAAATCAACCTGGAAGGATTGCAGATATTGCCGGGAAAGACCTTCCATTGGTCGGGCGAATACGAGGCGAACATGAACCATCGCCGCACGTTGCTGACGGAGTTGGGGGTGTTTGAGACGTTTACACCCACGTTGCCCGCGGTGCACCAGGCCACGCCATTCGTGCTGCTGGCGAACATCGCCCCGGCGCTCCAGCATCATGTGCTCGACCAGGTCCGCCGCCCGAAATTCGTGGTGGCCGACACGATGGACCTGTGGCTGAACATCGCGCTGCCGGAATTGCTGAAATTGCTGCCGCGGCTGGATGGGTTTGTGCTCAACGACTCGGAGGCGCACCAGTTGACCCAGGAGGACAACCTGTTCACGGCCTTGAAAAAAATTCATCGGCTGGGCCCCCGGTACGTCATCATCAAAAAAGGGTCGCACGGCTCGATTTTGTCCGGTCCGAAGGGATTTTTTATCTGCCCGGCCTATCCGCTGACCAACGTGGTGGACCCGACCGGCGCCGGCGACACGTTTGTGGGCGGCATGATGGGCTACCTGGCCTCGGCGCGGGGCACGATCGAGGCCAACCTCCGGCGGGCGATGATTTACGGCAGCGTGACGGCGTCCTTCTGTTGCGAAGGTTTCGGCCTGACGCGCATCACCCGGGTCCGGCGCGCGGACATTGACCGGCGGGTCAAGGAACTGGAGAAGCTGACGAGATTTTAGAATCCTTTTACAACGCTTTGACTTCAGACCCGAATGGCGATTGCTGAAAAATTTGAACACCTTTTCGCCATCCGCGCTTGAATTTTCTTTTTCATCCGTGTCCATCTGTGTCCATCTGTGGCGGGTTTAATTAAACCCTTTGTTTATTAGGGTTTGCTCACACAATGGACGGCCACTGTCAGCAAAAGTGTCAGTCACGGGGCGGATGGTAATACAATTCGCCAAAACTGGCTAGAACTTGCTGAAACTTCGCCACCACTGGCGTTCAAAACCGCCGTGGAAACAGGACTGGTATCTCGACAGAGAAATCCAGTTATGAAAACGAAATACACGATGTTCCGGCGCGGCGAAATGTTCTACATGCAGGACAGCGCGACCGGCAAACAGACCAGCCTTCGCACGAAGGACGAAACCGAGGCCAAGAGCCTGCTAGAAGCCCGCAACGCAGCCCAGCGCCAGCCAGTGCTGAATTTGCACCTTGCCCGCGCCTACCTGACCGCCAGCGACCCCGCCTTTGTGGAACGCACTTGGAGCGTGGTAATGGAGCAGATGCAGAGCCGAGGCAAGGAGAGCAGCCGCGAGCGTTATGCCAGCGTGTTCAAGTCGCCTAGCTTTGACAGCATCCGAAACAAGAAATTGATGGAGACGACCGCCGACGATTTCTTTGCCGTGTTCAAGCAAAACCAAGTTTCCATTAACGAGTTTTTGAAACGGCTGCATAATTTTGCCGTGCATCTTGGCTGGATTGCCATTCCCATCGTTGCCCCGTATCTCTGGCCGAAATACGAACCCAAAGACCGGCGCGGCATCACGCAGGCAGAGCATGAAAGCGTTTTGGCAAAGGAGAAAAACGCCGAATGGAAATTGTATCTGGAATTGCTTTGGGAAACCGGCGCGGCGCAGAGCGACGCGGTTAATTTCAAAGCCGAGGACATTGACTGGCAGAGCCGGACAATCTCCTATTTCCGAATGAAAACCGGCTCGCTGGCGCAATTCACGATTAGCAAGGCACTGGAAATGGTTTTAAGCCATTTGCCGACCACTGGCGCATTATTCCCGAAGCTGTCCACCTTCACCGCCAACGACCGCGCCAGCCGTTTCCGCCGCCGTTGCCACAAGGCAGGCGTGACCGGCGTAACCTTGCATTGCTACCGCTACGCATGGGCGGAACGGGCAAAGGTTGTCGGGATGCCGGAACGGTTTGCCCAGGCTGCGCTTGGGCATAACAGCAAGGCGATTCACCGCGCCTACAAATTCAACGAGGCAGTCGAGGACGAAGTCGTCTTGGATTTGATGTATGAAGCACGGGATATTTCGCAGCAACTTGGCTCTCCGCAGAAAGTAGATGCGTGGTTTGACGCCAAAACAAAAGGCCTCAACGATTGGCAAAAGGCCGCGTTGCGCGAGCAATGGGGAACGATGCAAAAAGTGTTAAGTTCACGCTCGCGCATGGAACGAGTTGTCGAGGACATTGTTTTTGATTTCAGCGTCAAACCTCGCCTTAGCAGTGAGCGGGGTAACGCTATACTCGTCGCATCAAGCATTTATGAGGCGGCAAAGTATTTTGAACTGTTTCAAAAAACGGTTTTCAAAGGAAGGTGCGCAGTCGTTACGTCCTACAATCCACAAGCTCAAGACGTGACCCTCGAAGAAACTGGCGCGAACACCCAGACCGAAAAGCAATTTCTCTACGATACTTACATGGCTTTGCTCAAGGATGTTGAAGCAAAGCCGGGCAAAACCAAGACGGAAACGTATGAGGACAACATCAAAGAATTGTTTATCAAACAGCCTGCCAATATGCGGCTGCTTATTGTTGTTGATAAACTTCTCACAGGGTTTGACGCGCCAAGCTGCACCTACCTCTACATTGATAAATCCATGCAAGACCACGGGCTATTCCAAGCTATTTGCCGCACAAACCGGCTAGATGGCGAGGATAAAACCTTTGGCTACATTGTGGATTACAAAGACCTTTTCAAAAAGTTGGTGAACGAAAAAGGCACAGGGGCGTTGCAAGTTTACACTTCGGAACTCGATCACACTGTTGGCGGCGCATCGCCAGAAGTTTTGATGCAAGACCGGCTTAAAAAAGGCAAGGAACGCTTGGACGGTGCGCTGGAAACTGTCGAATTGCTGTGTGACCCGGTCTTGCCCCCAAAAGGAGAACTCGAACACATTCATTATTTTTGTGGAAACACAGAAATTGCCGACGACCTAAAAGTGCACGAACCACAACGCGCAGCGCTTTACAAATCCGTGGCAGCACTTGTTCGAGCCTTCGCAAATATCGCGGATGATCTGGCAAATGCCGGTTACTCAAATGATGACATTTCCAAAATTAAAGGCGACATAGACCGCGCCCTAAAACTGCGGGAAATCATACGGCAGGCCAGCGGAGAGACGATTGATCTCAAAGCATATGAAGCAGACATGCGGCATTTGATAGACACTTATATTGAAGCAAATGAGCCAAAAAAGATTTCAAATTTTGACGACATGGGGCTGTTGGACGTGATTGCAAACAGCGGCATGGCTGATGCAATTGCGAGCTTGCCTGAGGGAATCAAAGGGAATAAATCGGCGATAGCTGAAACCATCGCAAACAACGTCCGCAGCAAAATCATCAAAGAACACCTGAACGACCCTGTTTTTTATGATCGAATGTCCGTTTTGCTCAAAGAGATTTTAGATGACTTGAGGGCCAAGCGTATAGATTACGAAGAATTCCTAAAACGCATGGCCGAAGTTGCCAAACAGGTTCAGGCTGGCAAATCAAATGATACTCCGGCCAGACTTGATACTCCTGGCAAACGCGCTCTTTTTAACAATCTTTCTCAAAACGAACAACTGGCTCTGGACATTGACGCGAAAGTTAAACAGGTTCGCCCCGAAGGATGGCGTGGGCACAAGGCGCGAGAAAATATTATCAAGGCCGCGATTTTGCCCCTACTTGGCAACAACAAAACCGAAGTTGAGCGGATATTCCTAATCATTTCGGCACAACGAGAATACTGATGGTTACTCATCTTGAAATAGGAGGTGTGTCCGTTGACGTTGTGAAGAAAGACATAAAGAACGTCCACCTAAGCGTGCATCCACCCACCGGCAGGATTCGTATTGCCGCTCCGTCCCGTTTGAGCATAGAAACCATCAGGGTATTCGCCATTTCAAAATTAAAATGGATAAAACTGCAACAGACGAAACTACAGGCGCAAGAGCGTGAAACGCCCCGCGAATACATCGAAAGAGAAAGCCACTACCTTTGGGGTAAACGATATTTGCTTAGTATTGCAGAGAGTCCACAGCCGCCATCAGTTGAATTAAACCATAACCGCATTGTGCTTCATGTGCGTCCGCATACCAGCGTCCAAGCTCGGCAAATCATCCTGGAGGAATGGTATCGCGAACAAATTAAACGCGAAGTGCCGCGACTACTCGCCAAATGGGAGCCGATTATTGGCGTAAAGATTGGCAGGTATTTCATCCGCAGGATGAAAACAAAATGGGGGAGCTGCAATGTCCGCTCGCGCAGCATACTATTGAATACTGATCTTGCAAAAAAACCGCACCAATGCTTGGAATATATTCTGGTGCATGAAATCGTGCATTTGCTTGAACCAACTCACAGTTCCCGCTTTGTTGCACTCATGGATAGCTTCATTCCCAAATGGCGCTCCTGCCGCCAGCTTCTTAATCAATTGCCAGTGCGTCACGAAAGCTGGGAATACTAATCCCTAAAACGTCCAAGAGGCACAAGCAGCCGCTCGCTTTCAGCGTGGCAGGCCACCGCGCAGCCTGTGCCACTTGTCCTTTGCCCATGTGCGTCTGACCTTTGGCCGTCCGTGTTCCGCCGTGTGCCTCTGATCTTGCCCCTACACCCTGCAAGCCACGGCTCCCGGCTACTCCCGGCCAGCCAAAAGTCAGAGCCGAGCGGATTTAAGCCTTCGGCGACTCTGCGAGGCTAAAGGGTTTTGGTTGGTGTTTTTGACATGGCGCGTTTTTTAAGAACAGACGCCGCCGAGGTCTCACCGTAGTGCGCTTGCTGCTACGCCATCTTTTTCAAACTTCTGATTCCCGCTATCGCGGGGCGTTTTCTTTCCGGCGACGAAGGGCATGGGCCACGCCAGCGACCCGGCTATCAGGTAACGCCGAAACTTTCGCTGTCATGCCCCATGCACGCCGGAAATAAAACTCATATAGCTCAAAAGCTGTCTCCGCGTGGGGTGAAGCAAGCGACATACGGCGAGACACGAGCGGCGAACATCAAAAAAAAGCTTATGAAAAACAAAATTAAATTTGAAGCAGCGACTCCAGCAAACGCCGATCAGCTATCATCAAATAGAACCGACAGCCGGGCAAAAATTAACATCGCCCGCAGGCAGGCGAACCGCGCTTTGAACACGGAAAGACTTTTGGCTTTGCTCCGCAGGGAAACGCCGAAGTTTTTTGAACTCGCCGAAGTGGTTGGCAAATGGGTTTGGATTCAGTTTGACGGGAAACAGCCCGTCACCGTCACCGCCGTTTTGTCAGAGCTTGGCTTTCATTGGAACAACAAACGCCAGTCTTGGCAGCACCCTTGCGGCTTGTTCCGTGACCAGTCAGTGCGGTTTGACCCCCGCAGGAAATACGGCAGCTACTTCGCCGCCGACCAGAAACCCGCCTAACCGGAGAAACCGCCATGAATACCACCGCCATTTTTCCGGGTATGGAAACCCTTGTGAAGCCGTTCAAATTTCCGGCCAGCCCGTATGAATACCGCGTGACCACCCTGCGCGAGTGTCCCACACCGGAGGCAATGCAACATTGCGAGACACCCGACAAAGCCGCCGATTATTGGCGGATGCACATTGCCACCCATCCAAACTTTAACCCGGATTGCGAATGTTTGGCCGTCCTCCTTTTGAACACGCGCAAGCGTGTCAAAGGCCACCAGCTTGTTTCCATCGGCACAATGGACACTATTTTGGTGCATCCCCGCGAAGTGTTCCGCCTTGCCATCATCGCCGCCGCCAGTGCCGTGATTGTCATGCACAACCACCCCAGCGGCGAAAGCACCCCGTCAGAGGCAGACATCAAAGTGACCCGCGATTTAATTCGTGCCGGTCAGCTTTTGAAAATGGAATTGATTGACCATGTCGTAATCGGCAACGGCAATTTTTCATCACTCCGCGCTCTTGGTTATTTTTACGCCTAACCCACCATGAACACACAAAACGAAAACTCGCCTTTTGGCGAAATCATTTACAGCTACACCCGCAAACAGGCCATCGCCGACGGCGTGCAGGTTGACATTTCCAGCGCAGCCAAAGCAGCCGGAATCCGCTTTCCGGTGTTTATCACCCGCACCGCCTTTGACGCTTATGTGACCGTGCCGCCGAACGTGAGCGGGCAGGATGAAGCCGGACGCCTTTGGGATGTTGTCTGGATGCTCCGCTTTGCCATCCGCAAAGCAGCGCAGGGCCAAAGCCGCTTACCGTTCGCACTCTACGTCCGCAACGACAACCGCGCCCCGCGCCTTGTCAAATTGGTTGCCATGTGCGGCCCGCTCGACATGGACGACCCGCAACCGGCCATCACGGTAATGATGCCGGATGAAGATTGAAGCCATTCAAATTTGCGGCTGGACTGGCGACGGTTCAGCCACAAACTGTCAGTGAAAGTGTCAGTTAAAGCACCGAAAAGTTAGCTAAAATAGTGACGAGTTAGAGCGAATTTGCATTGTAATTTCAATGGTTTTCGCTAGTTTATTGAAATCTGATTTAGATATACAGACTGTGTTCATCTGTGGTTGAAATGAAAGCGGTCATACTGGCGGCCGGCAAGGGCACCCGAATGCGGGAACTTACCAGCCGTCTGCCCAAACCCATGCTGCGGGTGCAGGGCAAGCCGATCCTCGAACACATCGTCACCGGCCTGCTGGCCGCCGGCATCCACGATATCTTCATCGTCACCGGCTGGCGGGCCGAGGTCATCGAAACCCATTTCAGCGACGGATCGGAATGGGGCGCGCGCATCGCCACCGGTCGGCAACCGGTTCAGGATGGCACCGGCAAGGCGCCGGAACTGGCCAAAAATTTCATCGGCCAATCACCCTTCCTGTTGACTTATGGCGACATTCTTGTTCCGCCGGCGACCTATGCGCAAATGTTGCGGCGATTTGCGGAAGGCGATTTTGCCGGCGTCATTACCGTCACCCGCGGCGAGGACGTGACCCAGGGCGGTTTGAATTTCTTTGACGACCGGTTCTGCCTGAAGCGCCTGGTGGAAAAACCGTCGCCGGAACAGCTGGAGGAATTGCGGCGCGACGGCTGGCTCAAGCCGGCGGATCCGGCCTGGTACAACGCCGGGATTTATATTTTCCAACCGATGTTGTTCGATTTCACCGCCCGGTTGCGAAAATCGCCGCGCGGTGAATTTGAACTGACCGATGCCATCAGCGCCATGATCGAGAGCGGCCAGCAACTGGCGGGACTGGAAGTCCAGGGCCGCTGGGTGGACGTGCGTGATCCGGAAACGCTGGCGAAGCTGGAAAGCGGAACATCGAACATTGAACCCTGAACATCGAAGGCGCTGGCGTTCAGAGTTCGGCGTTCGATGTTGAATGTTCGATGTTATTCGATAATTCCTACGTGACGTACTTCGGCGGATGCACCGGTCCCAGGCCGTGTTTTTCCAGCAGCTCGCAGAACTTCGCAATGCCGCGCTTCTCATCCGCCGCCAGGTGAAAATGAACATGCCAGCCCAGGTAATCCCGGCGAAAGCCCTCGTCGTACTCCTCGTGCGTCTCGATCACGTAGTCGAGCGTGTCGAGGCCGAACCGCTTGGCCTCGCGCAATTCCCGCCGCAGTTCCTGGTTTTCGACGCCCCGGCGCAGCGCCCAGACGGCGTACACAAACGGCAAACGAGTCAGTTCGTACCAGGCCGTGCCGAGATCGAAGATTTCATGGACGTGCGTGGCCCGCTGAAAATCGATTGCCCGGTCGCCGATGAGCAGCACGGCATCGCACTGGGCCGCACTGGCGTAGTCGGACAGTGGTTTGAATTCCGGTTTGATGCCGCGTTCCGCCAGCAACACCTTCAGCAGGTTCACGCTGGTGATGGAAGCCGGATCGCAAAAAACTTCGGTTATGCTCTCCACCGGCACGCAGTGCGCCAGGAACACGCTGTAAACCTCTCCCAGCGACGCGATGCCGATACCGTCGAGGATGTCATAGCGGTCGGTGAGCAGCACTTCCGCCGTGCTGACCAGCGCCGCATCCAACTCATCCCTCCGGAGCATCTCGGCCAGCCGTGCCGGCGTGGCGAAAACGACCTGGCTTTCAATGCCGCGCGTCAAGGGCACGGCGTTGAGATATTCCACGGAACCGATGCGGAACGGAACACTACGGGCTGACATACCGCGCCCAGTTTGCGCCGGTGAAGGAGAATGTGCGAGCCATTTCAACCGCGGACAACGTACGGTGTGATGGCGGCGCCGCGTGGCGGTCAAGCGGCCTTCACCGTTTGTCACCCGGTCAAGGCCGGCTTTCCACCCTATTCATTCAGCCCCCAATGGCTGCTTCCCAGTTCTTCGGGGATTTGTTGGAACAAGGCGATCGAGGAAGCGGCGGGTGTCCGTGCCGACAGCGGCAAAAAATCCATTCGCAACCGTTCGGCAATCTCGTGGATGCGGAATAGCAGTGCATCCGAGACCGGACCGCCGCCGGACGGCTCGGGGACAATCAACGCGAGCGCGCCGTCGCTTTTCGTCCTCGCCCGGATGCAGGGTTCGACCCAACCCAGAGTCTCCGTCGCCACATCATGACCTTGCAGGGAAAACAGAATGATATCGGCGCGGGCCGTGGCTTCGGCGACCCAATGAGCCGCGGCGGGATCGCTTAAATCGGCAAATTTCCAGAAACTGAACGCGAAGGCCAGTTCCTCCTGAAACTGGTTCATCAATCCACCGCAAATTTCCATTGCCGCGTTGTGGGTTGCGGCATCCTCGTAGATTACCAGGAGGTGGCACGGGTTGGTTCCCTCCCGTGGGATCGCTTCCGGCGTGGCCATGGTTGCGCTCATCGGTTCACCCTTTCAAGAAATCTGGCAACGCGGCATCCATGCCTCTCTCGGCGCCGCCAGTAAATGCCTCAACGTTAAATTTTTGAATTACGAGCTACACCGCAAACTCGTCCCGCTCCACCGGTGCTTCAAGGACAAGTTGTTCACACTCATTCACATATTATGCACAATTTGCTTTTAAGCTGTTCACCCGCTGTCCACAACGGTCGCCGGCGCAAAACTCCGCGAATACCTTGAGCAAGGATGATCTGTCCCGGGAAAACGGAGAAGTTATGCGGATTCGGTGGATTATTGACCGGACTGCCTTTTGAAAATGGCCAGCCAGTCTTCCGCCGACGTCTGCACGTTGGTTACCGACTGGTCAAACCAGCGGTAACGGGTGGGACCATCGGGATCGATCTCCACCAGCCCGGCCAGTTGCAGGTGTTGCCGCTGATATTTTCCGAACCATTCAAAAATCATCGGATTGGAATCCGAATACTGCAGCCAGGAGTTTTTGACGTGCACGAACACGACGTATTCGGGGTCCGCCGCCTCAATCTGCCGAATCATTTCCTGTTGCATCTCCGCCGCGTACGGCTGCGGTTCCATCAGGGGGTAAGTGCAAATATAACCGGTGGCGGAGCGGCGCCGGCTGTAAAAATAAATCTGCGGTTCGGATCCCAAAACCAGAATCCGCGCTCCCGGCGCACAGTGCGACGACAAGTAACGGCCGATCACCATCGACTCGGGAAACGGATTGGTGCCGTAAATTGACCGACTGACTTCCGCCGGCGTCAGGCGGAAGTAAACGTCGCCCGATTGAAGCAGCAGGCTGGCTGCCGCCGCCGAAAAAATCAGGCCTGGCACCGGGGCCGTGGGAAAGGCAATCGGATGCCTGGCCAGGAATCCGGAGGCCCGGTGAAAAGTTGCGGCAGCGAGCAAGCCGGCGGCCGGCATGAGCTGGATGAAATAGTGCGACCGCCATCCCGGCCAGACCGCCACGCAGGAAAAAAGGACAAAACCGGCAACAAAGGTCCGCCAGCGCCGCAAGGATGAATCTAAAAAAAACAGCAGTCCGCCCAGACCCGCGAAACACCACAATCCCGGCGATGCCCGGAACAACAGAACGACTACCCCGGCCATGGTTTTGATCCCCTGGCCGACGGTAATGACCGATGCATGGGCGCCGACATATTGGAAGGTCCACCGCCAGAATTGTGGCCAGTCGCCGGCCCAGTCGATCAGGGCGCAGGCCAGGATAAACGGAAGCAGCCCGCCGAGAGCCAGCCAGGCCAGTCGCCCGGCCGTCCGCGGCCACGATTTTTGGCCGGACCGAACGCCACAACGCACCAGCCAGCCGGCGGCAAAGAACCCGAAGGCGGCACCGGTTTGTTTCATCAATACCGCCAGGCCGATGAGCAGTCCGGCGAGGAAAATCCGCTTTGCCGGCGTTCGCTCATCCAGATTCTGCAACAGGACGATGCCCGCCAGTGCCGGCAACATCACAAAATGAGTCGCGTGGGCCGCCAGGCCGAGCGAGTCCGGCACGAGCGAGAGCAGGGCAAACGTTCCGGCCGCCACGACCCCTGCGGCATCGCCGAAAATCCGGCGGGCCAGCACGAACACCAGGACGGCGCTGGCCAGGTTGACGAGCAAAACTCCCGCGTGAATGGCGGCGGCCGTCTGCCCGAACAAGGCCATGATCAACGCATAGGCCGCCCACGTGCCGGGCAATTTCAGCGCGACATTGTAGGCGGCGTGGTAGGGCGAAACGCCCTGGAGCAGCAACTGGCCCGCATAGGCAAATTCCCCTTCGTCACGCTCCAGCGGCACATTCAACAACCGAAGCCTGATCATGGTGACCACCGCCAGAATGACCAGCAGCGATATCATGACCCGAAGGCGCCCGCCGGACAGGCGGCTGGATGATTCCGGGAAGTTCAACATTTCTCGAGCATGCTGACCGTTCGCGTCGACAATCCATTATGCCCGTTGCCGGCAAGGCGCCAACAAAATAGGGAGTGTCTGAATTTAAGGTGGAGCGCCTCGCGCGGTGAGACGCTGTCGGGTCGCAGCGCGACCCGAACCCCCGAATTAACCACTATTAAAAACCTGCTGCTCACCGTGAAACCGATTTCCGCCCGTCCTAACATTGCTGCCATCAACCCATTATAAAAAGAAGTTGACGTGTGATATCTTAATGATATCATTTCGATACCACAGAGAAAGGTATGACTATGAATGCGAATCAAATGAAGTCGGCGAGCAATGAGATGGAAACCCTGGCGGTCAACGGCTGGATGATGCTGGTCTTCAACCTGGCGCTGTTGTTCGGTGCCGCGTTCTGGTTTATCTGGCTGGTCAAGCATGCGGGCGGAGCCAACGGGGATCCCGGCATTCTGCTGCTGGCGCCCGTGCCGCTGGAGATTCTGGCGATTATTCTGTTGAAAGGCCATTTCACCCTGCAACCCAACGAAGCGCGCGTATTGATTCTTTTCGGCGCCTACAAGGGCACCGTGCGCCGCAGCGGTTTCTGGTGGGCGAACCCGTTTTATTCCCGGATCCGCGGCCAGGCGCGGTCGGGGGGAGGAGCGACGGCAGAGATCGCCAAGAGCGGTGGCAATGTCACGCTCTCGACGCAGCGCGGGCTCAGCGCGAAAATTTCGTTGCGGGCCAGGAATTTCAACAGCGAACGGCTCAAGGTAAACGACAAACGCGGAAACCCGGTTGAGATCGCCGCCGTCGTCGTGTGGCGCGTCGAGGATACCGCCAAGGCGGCATTCGACGTGGATGATTTCGAGAGTTACGTCCATATCCAGAGCGAAGCGGCGATCCGCCATATCGCCAGTCTCTATGCCTATGACCGGGGTGAGGAACATGAACTCACCTTGCGGGAAAGCGCCGACGAGGTCGCCGCGGCGTTGAAGCAGGAACTGGAGCAACGGCTCGACAAGGCCGGGGTGGTCATCGAGGAAGCGCGCCTGACCCACCTGGCCTACGCGCCGGAAATTGCCCAGGCCATGCTCCGGCGGCAACAGGCCGAGGCGGTCATTGCCGCGCGCCAGAAGATCGTGCATGGCGCCGTCAGCATGGTGGATATGGCGTTGCGGGAATTGTCGGAAAAAGGCGTCGTGCAGCTCGACGAAGAACGCAAGGCGTCCATGGTCAGCAACCTCCTCGTTGTCCTCTGCAGCGAGACCGAGGCGTCGCCCGTGATCAACACCGGCACGTTGTATCAGTGACGCCATGGCCAGCGATGAACGCAAACCATTCCTGCTGCGGATTCCTCCGGATCTCCGGAAGGAACTGGAAAAATGGGCGGCAGACGACCTGCGCAGCATCAACGGCCAGATCGAGTTCCTCCTGCGCCAGGCCGTCGACAAACGGAAACGCGCGCTAACCGGAGAAAAATAAGCACGCCTTCACCGCCGGCGCGGCGGATGGAAAACATCATGAATGACCCGGACTGGCGGCCCCCGGGCTGAAATCATTCGTGCCGGCCGGCTTCAGCTGGTAGAGGACAAACGGTACCCGGGTCCGGACGTTTTGGTATTGATAAATATCCGGTTCGGGAATGCTGTCCGCCTGGACCGAATCGAGCACCGGAATGGTGATCCGTTCATAGCGGGGTTTCAGAAATTCCGGCAGCGGCACGGGATCCTGCGCCACGATCCCGGAAGGGCTCACCGGTAAAATCCAATCCGGCAGTTGTCCCGGCGGCGGACCCATGAGTTGCCCGTCAAGGATTTTCAGCGGTGTGTAAAAGATCAGCGGGAAATCGGGGTCAAAAGTCAGAACCAGTTCGCCCGGATGCGCCCGCTGTTTTAAGAAATCGAGCACATCATTGAGCCGATCCGTGTAAGGTACCGTCAGCCCGCGCACGAAATCCACCAGCGGAAATCTCAGCGGATGCGTCCGGCAAACCGGCCAGGCCGTCAGGACCGAAAGCACGTTGCTCAGCGCCAAAACCGTCACCAGCACCACCGCCGGCATGCGCCAGGGAAGATAGCGGAAAATCCAGACAGCGGTTAACAGGCACGCGACCGGCAAGACGGGCAGCAGGTAACGCAGATAGAAACCGGGAATAATCAGGACGGTGACCAGGTAGGATGGCAACAGAATCCACAAAAACCGTTCCCAGCGCTGCGTCGCCTCCGGCTCCGGAGTCCGCTGTTTCCGGCCGGGCGGCAGCAGTCCGAGGATCGGCAGGAGCAGGATGCACAATGGAATGAAATGAAAATGGAACTCTCCCAGATAACCCAGCGCTTTCAGCCAATAATTTTCCGCCCCGATCACCCGGGTTTGCCCCCAGGGATGCGCGTAAACCAACCAGGGCAGGGCGGCGACCGCCAGAATTCCCGGAATCGCCGCCACGGACAGCACCGCGCGTCGGCCTACGCGGCGAAACATCCAGGCCAATACCGGCAGGACGGGCAGGTTCGCCACCGCAATGATGTAATTGCTGTAAAATTGCAGCACCAGAGCCGCGGCCGCCAGCCAGATACCCCGCCGATCCCGGGCGAACATTCGGTAGACTCCGTAAACCAGCAGAATCTCCCCGAACACGGAAATTGGATAGTAACGGCACTGCCGGGCATGCAGCAGAAAAACCTCCGAAGTGCCCAGCAATACGATGCTGGACAAAGCCACCCAATGGCTGCGATGGCTTTTATAAGCAACCAGCCCCAGCGCCGCCACGCAACAACCGCCGATCAGGGCGAACGGCGCGCGCGCCGCCCAAGTGGTCGCGCCAAACAGGATGAATGAACCCGCTGCAAAATATTCCTGCAACCACGGCGACCAGATCCAGACGTGGCTCGGCGTTTCATCCATCCGGCCATGGAGCAGGATATAATTGGTTCCGTCGCAGGTTTGCGGCACGCCGAACCGCGTGACATTCCTCGCCAGTACAGCCGTTTCGGCTTCATCCCCCCACAACAAGTGGTTATCCAGGCGGTAAAACAGCAGAAAAAAAACGAATGCCAGAACAAGCCCGTAACCGGCGGCGACGAATGTGTTTCTGGTTGTGGTCGGATTGTCCATCGATTCAGCGCCGCATTCGTCTCCGGAATCCGAATCATTTTGCCGGCGGCAAACCAAAGTGGGCGGCATGGGAGGCATACGCCGCGGCATCGTTCATCATCGCATCAATCGTGGCGGCGATCGGATCGATCTTGACCAGGCCCGAAAAGACGGCGCGGTCGTCGATGTTGCTTCGCAAGACAAACGTCGGCCGCTGGGTGACCTTCAAGCCATGGAATTCCGCCGTCGATTTCCGCACGCGCTTTTCGATCTCGGGCGATTGCGCCCGTTTGAACAGTTCCGCCGCGTCCAGGTTGGCCGCCCAGGCAGCTACCGCCACCGAGACGTCCCATTCCCCGACCGGTTTCCCCGTGACCATGGCCGCTTCCATCAGGGCCAGGCGCACGCGGTCGGGGTCGGCGGCCAGGTCCTTCGCAGCTTCCGCCACGCAGTTGGGCGCGAGATATTCCTTCAATCCGGTCAGCCAGCCGGCATTGAGCATGAACGGCGAACGCATGATCGTCCCGCTGCGACGATAAAACCATTCCGCCTGCGCCGGCGATTTCGACATGCCGGACTCATCCAGCAGCGCCAACTTCCAGTCAAAATCCACCGGTGCGCTGGCGTATTTCTGTTTCAATTCCCGCCACATCGGTTCGACCCAGTAACACCAGGACGAAATGACATCGAGATAGTAAGTGACTTTGATTTTCATGGGCGTCGCTCCTTGATGGACTGCAGAATATCCGCGATGACATCGCCTTTCGGCTTCGCGCCGACGTTGCCCTTGCCGTGCAACCGTACCGAGACGTTGCCCGCTTCCAGGTCGCGGCCGCCGATCACCAGCATGGTGTGGACCTTCGCCTTCTCGGCTTCGGCGATCTTGGCCTTGATGGGGTCGGTGCCGAAATCGGCGCTCACCCGGGCGAAATTCGCGCGCAGCTCGTTGACGATGGCCTTCGCGTAATTCACCAGCGGCTCCTCCTCGCCCAGCGTCAGCACGCGCACCTGGTCGGGAGCCAGCCAGAGCGGGAAATTGCCGGCGTAATGCTCGATGAGAAAGCCGATGAACCGCTCGTGCGTGCCCAGCGGCGCGCGATGGATGCACAGCGGCGTTTTCTCCGTGTTGTCGCGGTCGCGATAGACCAACCCGAAACGCTTCGGCACGGCGAAATCCACCTGGTTGGTCGCCAGCGTGAATTCGCGGCCGATCACGCTCCACACCTGCACGTCAATCTTCGGCCCGTAAAACGCCGCCTCGTTCGGCACCTCCACAAACGGAATCTTCGAATCCACCAGAACCCGCCGCACCAGGTCTTCGGTCTTCTTCCAGAGTTCGGGCTCGTTGACGAACTTGGCGTTGTCGCCGGTGAGCCGCGATGGGTCGTGCGTGCTGAAGCGCATGACATATTTCTCGATCCCGAAAATCCTGAAATATTTCAGATACATGTCGTTCACCGCATTGAACTCGGCGGCAAACTGGTCCTCGGTGCAGTAGATATGCGCGTCGTTCATGCTCAGCGACCGCACGCGCATCAGGCCGAACAATTCTCCCGACTGTTCGTAGCGATAGCAGCTGCCGTACTCCGCCAGCCGCAACGGCAGATCGCGGTAACTCCGCGGTTCCGCCGCAAAAATGCGGTGGTGATGCGGACAGTTCATGGCTTTGAGATAGTAACGCTCACCAAGCGCGTTCTGCTCCAGAGTGATCTCCAGCGACTCGCGCTCCAGTTCCTTGATTTTGTCCGGATCAGCCGATCCGCCGGCTTTCCGGGATTGGAGCAATTCGTCCGCGATTGAAAACTTGCGCCGGGTCAACTCCTCGTTGCGGGCGCGTTCCTGTTCCTCCAGGAGCGTCATGGGCGGGTACATGGAATCCTTGTACAGAATCGGCAGGTGCCCGCTGGTCAGGTACATTTTTTCCTTGGCGATGTGCGGGGTTTTGACACGCACGTAGCCGGCCAGGAATTCGGTTTCCTTGGCGAGCTTTTCCAGTTCCTCGGCAATCGCAGCGCCTTTGGGCAACCACAACGGCAGGCCGGGCCCGACAAAATCCGCATCCAGCGCGAACAACCCCATCTCCGCGCCGATCTTCCGATGATCGCGTTTCTTCGCCTCCTCGATCATCTTGAAGTATTCGTCGAGCTGGGTCCGGTTCTTGAACGCCGTGCCGTAGATGCGCTGGAGCTGCGGGTTGCGTTCGTCGCCTTTGTAATACGCGCTGGCCACGCTGGTCAGTTTGAACGCGCCGATGTTGCCGGTGCGCATGACGTGCGGCCCGGCGCACAGATCGATGAAATCGCCGTTCTTGAAATACGAAATCGGTTCGCCTTCGGGAATCGCCTCCAGGTTGCCCAGCTTGAATACCGACGGGTTTCCGGGCCTCACGCCCAGTGCCCCGAGCCTTCCCGCCTGCGCGTCAGCGACCGCCTGCTCGCGCGTGACGATGATCTTCTCGAACGGATGATTCGCCTTGATCTCCTTTTTCATCTCCGCCTCGATTTTTTCAAAATCCTCCGGCGAGATGCGGTGCTTCAGGTCCACGTCGTAGTAAAATCCGTTTTCGACCGGCGGCCCGGCGGCGAACTGGGCCTCGGGCCAGAGGCGCAGGATGGCCGTGGCCATCACGTGCGCGCACGAATGCCGGATGCGCTCCAGTTCGGACATCTTCGCCCGGTCATCGAGTGACTTGCGCTGCGGATTGGGTTGCGGCTGATTTTCGGCTGACATAAATCGTATTTAACCACGGATGGATGTGGACACCAGCGGATAAAAACCTGACGCCAGGCGTCACATCATTTGGTCATTCATTCATCACCGTTTATCCGCGGCTCAATTCCCAAACAAAAAACGCCCCGGACGATAGGTCGGAGGCGTCGGCGTTCACGGTTTATTCCGCGAACGCTAAATCGTAGTCGTCGTATTGCGTTGAACCGGCATGGGCTCACGCTAGTAAAATCGGGCCGTTTTGGCAAACCGCAATTTCGATTCCGGATTCAACCGGGCGCATCTTGACCTTGCCCCGGAGCGCTGAATTCCGGTTCGGCGAGCCGAAAACTGCCTGTTCCGGCCGATCGGAAGATCGGCGCTCCACCTTTCTGCGACGTTACCCCGGGGCAGGGTAAGATGCAGCCCGTTAACCATGAGTTGAATTGATTTGTCTTGCCCAACTTGCTGATGACGCTTATTTTACGGTCGTCGCAATGGGCAGTGGTTGCCTGAACTTATCCAATCAACCGAAAGATAAATATATGAAACGAACCATCATTGTTATCACCATCCTTGTGGCCGGAGTCCTTGCGAGTGTGAGAGCCGATGAGGGCGGCGGGAGCTCGGGCAGCAAATTCTTCAATCTTTCGCTGGTCCCGGATGTCGCCATTCATAATAAAGACACCCGGATCAACGGCATCGCCCTGAGCATCTGGGGCGAGAACCCGCAAAGCGCCTTTGCCTGGGGCTTCGTCAACGGCAGCAGCGGCAACAGCAGCGGATTCTCCCTGGGATTGATGAACTATTCGCAAACCTACAAGGGCGTAGAGTGGGGGTTCGTCAACTATTCGAGCGAGCTCTTCGTGGGATGGCAGAACGGCATGGTGAATGTGGGCAAGGAAGTGCACGGACTCCAATGGGGCGCGTTCAACTACGCCGACTCACTGAAAGGCGTGCAGGTGGGCCTCATCAACATTGTGAATCAAAACCCGTGGTTTAAAGAATTTCCCGATAAACTCGCCAAAGGTTTCGTGTTCGTGAACTGGTCGTTTTGATCGAACTGGATTCTTCGCGGCGGTCCGGAACTGTTTCCGGGCCGCCATTTTTTGCGCCTGCCCTGGCCCATCCGGGCTAACGCCCGCTTTTCCAGATCGCCACCAAACCGCCCAAACCGCACAGCAACAATCCGCTCACCGCCACGGCGCCGCTGCTCGCGAACTGCGGCAGGAATTGCAGCGATAACGCGCCGACCGCCGGGCCGACGCAGTTGCCGACGCCAATGGCGGCTTCGTGGATCCCGCCGTGATCGCCTTTGTCGTCCCCGGCGTCCATGGAATAAAACAGCGATGAATAATAAATCAGGCCAATGGCAACGCCGAAAATGATCTGCGCCGCCAGCATGGCGATGAGGCTCGGGACAATCAGGATGGCCGCAAACGAGACGACCAGCAGGGCAAACGACGTGACCAGCCAGCGAAAACGGTAATGCCAGTCCGTCCAGAGCCACAGCACCACAAACGTGCCGAGCCGGACAAAACCCCACAGCGAACAGGCAAACCCGGCGAACATCGGCGTCAGATGAAAATGCGCGGCCAGCGTTGGCAGCATGGGAATGAACGTGTTGATGGCGATATAGGCGAACGGGTTCGCCAGCCAGGCCATCCGGAGAAACGCTTTGGTTCTGGCCGGTGACGGCCGGCGGGGATCGGGCGGGGGCGACGTTGCCGGTTCGTAGCCGCCGGCGCGAGCGGCGTTCGCCTGCGGTTCCAGCCGGAACACCGCCGCCAGCAGAACGACGAGAACGGCCAACGGCAGGTAAAAAATGGTTTTGTACCCGAACTGTTGCACGAGCGTGCCGCCGGTGAACAGCGCCAGCGCATTGGTGGATGCCCAGACGACATTGTAGGTGCCCACCCGGCGCGGCAGGCCGACAGCGTCCTCGCCTTCGCTCACCAGCGCCTCGATCGTTGGCCAGATGAAACACATGCCGACATTGAACAACCCGGTAGCGAGCACCAGGCCGATCGCCGACGGGAAGGCGACGCCGCCGGCCAGTGCGGCGATCTGCAGGCCGAACCCGGCCTTGAAGGCGTTGAAATAACCGCGACGCTGCCCGAACCGGCCGCCCTGCCAGGCGGAAATGATGTAAATCAGACCGTTCAGCGCTGCAAATGCGAGATTGTCCCGGGTGCTGAAACCGAATTGGTCCCGCATGAAAAAATAAATGTAATACGAATAAAGCGACACGGCGAAGGAACTGAGGCCTTCCATCGTGAAGTAAACGGCCTTAAGGCGGCGCCCGGTTTTGGTGATCATGCCCGCTGGGAAATCTCGCGGATGGCGGCCCGGCAATACCATTTCACCGCATCCGACATCGGCGGCTCCAGTTTATCCAATTCCGCGTCCGAACACCAGCGGATGTCGTGATGCTCCTCGGCGGCCAGGGTGGTCGGGACGCCGCGCTGCGGCGTCCGGTCGGCGCCGCGCGCCGACCCTGCCTTTGGCCGTGCCCAATAGATCAGGCCGATGTGTTCGTGCGTTTCGTTGATGCGATGAATGTCCAGGAATCGTGGCGCGACGAGCGCCCGGGTGCCCGGCCCGGTCGTGGGCGGCCGTTGCCCCAGCAATTCCACCTCCAGGCCGCTTTCCTCCTTCGCCTCGCGTAACGCCGCCTGTTCCGGATCCTCGTCCAGTTCGATGTGTCCGCCCAGCGGCAGCCACTTGTCGAGTTTACGATGGTGGATGACCAGGACTTTTCCGTCGTGAACGACGAAAATGGCGACGGTGAAATCGATTTTTTCGTGGATATGAGCCATGCGTTGGTTGAATCGTTAAATCGTGACCGGTTACATCGGCACAAAAGATAGCCGCTGGCGGGAAATGCTCAAATTCAAAGGGAAACCGCATTGAAACAATGCCTGAAAAAATATTTCAATAAAACCCATTGACAGATCCCGGATTTCCAGTAACATACCAACTAGTCTGTATGTTGCATCGAATGACATCGTCGGAGTTGCCGGAGACCTGGCGCAAGCTGGTGGATGCCGGCGTCAAGCTCATGCGCCTCCGCGGCTACAACGCCACCACCGTGGACGAAATCTGCGCCGATGCGGGCGTGACCAAGGGCGGGTTCTTCCATTATTTCAAGAGCAAGGACGACATCGCCCGGGCGGCTGCGACCCGTTTTTTCGAGGAACAGACGAAGAACTACGAGGCGGCGCCGTTCCGCAAATCGGCCGATCCGCTCGACCGCGTTTTCGGCCGGCTCGATTATGTGAAGGAGACCCTCGGTTCCCGGGACCACGTGACCCGCGGGTGTCTCATCGGCATGTTTGCCCAGGAACTGGCGTTGACCCATCCGGACATCCGCGACCTCTGCCAGAATTTTTTCTCGCGCATGGCCCGCGACTTTTCCAACGACCTCGCCGCGGCGAAGGCCGCCCACGCACCCGAAGCGCAGTTTGATCCGAAAGCCCTGGCGCAGTTTTATCTGTCCATGGTCCAGGGCTCGTTGGTGCTGGCGAAAAGCGCCGGGAACAACGAAGTCCTGCGTGACAACATCGAACAATTCCGCGGCCACCTGAACTTCCTGTTCGGCGCGGCCCGCATCAGGCCGGCGGCCAAATCCCGAAACTGACCTGAACCATGAAAACCAAACCCGCACTCCCTGATTCCCCGAGTACATACCAACCAGTCGGTCTTAGACTGAATAATTTATGAATACGGCCACCATTACCAATGATTTCAATGGAACCGCGCGCGTCAACCTGCCCGCCCCGCCGCTGGAACAGCCCGTGAAAACCAGTCCGGTGAACCGTTTGGAATTGACTGGCGAAGCGCCTTTGCCGGTACCGAAGAAAAATCGCCGGCCTTCACTTAAACGCGTCATGCTCACCGTGCTCGTTGCCCTCGCCGGCATTGGCGCCTCCGGACTCGCTTACGACTGGTGGACGGTCGGACGTTTCACCCAAACCACGGACGATGCCTATGTCGGCGGCGACGTGACGGTCATCGCGCCCAAAGTGGCCGGGTTCATCTCGCAGCTGGCGGTAACCGACAACCAGCCGGTTCACGCCGGGGATCTGTTGATCAAACTGGATGACCGCGACTATCGGGCTGCGCTGACGCGGGCTGACGCCGAAGTGGCCGTGCAGAAAGCCGCCCTGGTCAATCTCGACGCGGCGCGGAATTTGCAGGGCGCCGTCGTGGCGCAGGCGCAGGCAGGCGTGGCCGCAGCGGATGCGGAAATCACGCGCACGCACGACGACCAGGTCCGTGCGCGAAATCTTCAGGCGAGCGGCGTGGAGTCCACACAGGAGTTTCAGAAAGCAGACGCCGATTACAAGGAAGCGATCGCGGCCGGGGAAAAAGCGCGCGCGACGCTGACCGCGGCCCGGCGGCAGCTGGAAGTCATCGCCGCGCAAAAGCAGCAGGCCCGGGCGGCGCTCGACGCGGCCATCGCCGAACGCGACCTCGCGCAACTGAATCTGAATTATACCGAGCTGCGGGCGCCGATGGACGGTGTCGTGGGCAACCGCAGCGCGCAAGTCGGCGCCTACGCAACGGTGGGTTCGCAGTTGATTTCGCTCGTGCCGGCGCGGGGCCTGTGGATCGACGCGAATTTCAAGGAAGACCAGCTCGCCCAAATGCATCCCGGCTCGCCCGCCTCGGTCCGGATCGATTTGCTCGGCGGCAAAAAGTTTTGCGGCCACGTGGTCAGCATTGCGCCGGCGACCGGTGCGCAGTTCAGCGTGCTGCCGGCGGAAAACGCCACGGGCAATTTCACCAAAATCGTCCAGCGCGTGGCGGTACGGATTTTACTCGATGATGAAAACGCGGCCCTCGGCCAGTTGCGTCCCGGGCTTTCCGTGACTGCCAAAGTGAACACCAAATAAAAGGTCTATGGACACCGCCGCTCAACCCCCACTCCGCGCGAAAGACATTTTTCCGTTCGTCGTCATGTGCATCGGGATGTTCATGGCGCTGCTGGACATCCAGATCGTTGCATCATCGTTGCAGGATATCGGCGGCGGACTGTCCGCGGCGCAGGACCAGATCAGCTGGGTGCAGACGGCGTATCTGATCGCCGAAATCTGCATGATTCCGCTGTCCGGCTGGCTGACGCGCGTGTTTTCGACCCGGTGGCTGTTCACCGCTTCGGCGGCCGGCTTCACGCTGGCGAGCCTCTTGTGCGGCATCGCCTGGAACATTGAAAGCATGATTGTGTTCCGCGCGCTGCAGGGACTGCTCGGCGCCTCGATGATCCCCGCCGTGTTTACATCGTCGTTTCATTATTTTCAGGGAACCCGGCGCATTTATTCCGCGGCCGTCATCGGCACGATTGCGTCGGTCGCGCCGACCCTCGGCCCGGTGGTCGGGGGCTGGATCACCGACACGCTCGACTGGCGCTGGCTCTTTTACGTCAATCTGCTGCCCGGCGTGGTTGTCACGGTGCTGACGCCGATGCTCGTCAAAATTGACCAACCGGACTGGTCGTTGCTGAAAGGCGCGGATTACCCGGGGATCGCGCTGATGGCAATCGGACTCGGCAGCCTGCAATACGTCCTGGAGGAAGGCGCCCGGTGGAACTGGTTTGATGATGCGACGATCAGGACATTTTGCGTCCTTGCCATCGTTGCGGGAATCCTCTTTATCGTCCGCAGCCTGACGTATGCAAATCCCGTGGTTGACCTGCGCGCCCTGACCAATCGCAACTTTCTGCTCGGCTCCATCCTGTCGTTCCTGACCGGCGTGGGGATTTTCGCCACCATTTTCCTGACGCCGCTGTTTTTGGGTTATGTCCGCGGTTACAGCGCCTGGCAGATCGGTGTAGCCATCGCGTCTACCGGTGTGGCGTCGCTGGCCGGCATTCCCGTTTATATCGCACTGGCGAAACGGTTCGATACGCGCTGGCTGATGATGTTCGGGCTGGCGTTGTTTGCGCTTTCGATGTGGAGCTTCAGCGGAATCACGCACGACTGGAGCGGGACGGAATTATTCGTGCCGCAATTTTTACGCGGGTTTCCGCAGGTGTTCGCCGTCGCGCCGGCCGTGACGCTCGGCCTGGGCAGTTTGCCGCCCGAACGGCTCAAGTACGCCAGCGGCCTGTTCAACATGATGCGCAATCTCGGCGGCGCCATCGGCATCGCGGCCTGCGCGACGATTTTGAACGACCGCACCAACCTGCATTTCCTCCGGCTGGCCGAGCATTTGAATGCCGCGAATGTCCCGATGCAACAACTGTTGCAGCGGGTGGGCACGAGGTTATCCGCGGCAACCGGTGATGCGTTTCACGGCCAGGCCGCGGCGTTGAAGGAATTATGGATGCTGACTTGGCGCGAGGCGCAGGTGCAGACGTTTGCCGACGCGTTTCTGGTCATCGGCATTGGCCTCGCCATCGCCGCGCTGCTCGTGCCGTTGATGAAGAAAGTCGCGGCGTCCTCCACACCCGCGGAAGCGCATTGAAAACAGCCGGTATCGGTTGAATTCAAAACCTGAATCACGGTTTGGGTTCGAGCCGCACTTCGAACAATTTGGGCCACAATTTGCCGGTGAGAAACAGCCGGTCGCCAGCCGCATCGTAAGCGATCCCGTTGAGCACATCCGTGCTGGCGTCGCGATCGAACGGCGAGAGCAAACCGGTGCAGTCGATCCAGCCGGTCACGGTGCCGCTGGCCGGATTGATGCGGGCGATGAAATCCGTCTGCCAGACGTTGGCGAAAATTTCGCTTTTGACGTATTCGAGCTCGTTCAGCCGCACCACCGGCCGGCCGTGATCGGTGACGTGGATTGAACGGGTCACGGCAAAGGTCTGCGGATTCAGAAAGCGGATCTGATCGGTGCCGTCGCTGAGGATGAGGGATTGTCCGTCGGTGGCCAGCCCCCAGCCTTCGCCGGCGTAGGAGAAGTTTGTTTCGAGCTGGAAAGTTTTCCGGTCGTAGACGAATCCTTTCTGTTCCCGCCAGGTCAATTGATACAGTTTGCCGTGCAGAGCGGCCAGGCCCTCGGCGAAATATTCAGGTGGAACCGATACCGATTGCAGCACGTGGCCCGTGTCGGGTTCCACCAGGCGCAGGCTGGACCGGCCGTACAGTCCGGTGCTTTCCAGCAGCAGGCCGTTGGCGTACACCAGGCCCTGGGTGAAGGCCTCGCGGTCATGCGGCCAGGCATTCACCACCCGGCAGACATAAACCGGCGTGCCGGCTGCCGGGGCAAAAACGGCATCCGTCCCGGCCGGTGCCGGCGGAATTTCCTGGTGGCAACCGGCAGCCAACAGCGGAATCAGGGCGAACCAGAGAACCAACGGGCGTCGAAAATGTCGGCCGGAGCGGTGCATGGCAAAAGGCGGCGGGATCAATAGTCGTATAGTTTGCTGTCGCGGGTGTAGGCGGCGGCAGCGCCGGTGCCGGCGGCCGGTCCGCCCATGAAATCGCCCAGCACGTCGCCCATGTCCGCTTCAATCGTGTCCGGGTCTTCGCCGGCCTCCAGCCGTTTGATGGCCTTTTCCAGGTCCTTGGGCACCGAGCCGGGCGGCATCAGGTCCTTCATTTTCCGCATCAGGCGCCCCATGTCCCGCGGGTTGTTTTCGTCCAGATGCTGCATGTCGCGCTCCATCTCCCGCATGGCGCGTTCGACGCGGGGATCGTCGAAATCGGGCAGGGGAGGACCGCCTTCCTCCGGACCGTTGCCCGCCGCCCCCGGTTCTTTCCGGCCTTTGCTCAAGGCGAAGCGGCTGACCTGTTTGGACAATTTTTTATTGCCGCACCGGGGGCAAACCGGCAGGCGATCGGGATTCACGCGCTTCGACAGGAAGCTGTAGATCCGCCGGCATTTCGGACAGGCAAATTCGTAAATCGGCATACCAATTTACGATTTACGATTTACGATTGATGATTGCAAAAAAAAATTACGAGTTCCCGCACATTTCCGGTGAACCCGTAAATCGCAATCGCCAATCAAAATTATTTCATCCGTTCGAACGTTTTCTGAAGAATCTGCCAGTCTTTCAAACCCTTCAGTTTTTCCATCATGCCCCGGTTGATTTCGGCTTCTTTGGCGTTCTTGGTCGGTTTATTGACCTGGTAAAAGACTCCGAAGCTGCCGGGGAACGGTTCGGCGGCGAGCTTGAACGCGGCCACTTCATCGGTCACGTCGTGGGTTTTGGGGACTTCGTTGAAGACGCCGCCCTTGCGGGGATTCGCCGCATCAAAAGCGCCCTCATAAAATTCCACGCACTCGCTCAGGCATTCAATGAAGCTGAAACCATCATGGTCCATCGCCGCCTCCATCATCGCCAGCACGTGGTTCGGATTGGTGGCCGTGGTGCGTGCGACAAACGTGGCTCCGGCGGCAATCGCCTGTTTCATCGGATTGATGGGATAATCAATCGCGCCCCAGGTGTCGGTCTTGCTCTTGAATCCCAGCGGGGAGGTGGGCGACGTCTGCTTTTTCGTCAGGCCGTAAACCCAGTTGTCCATGACGCAATAGGTCATCTTGATGTTTTTGCGCGCGGTGTGGTTGAAATGGTTGCCGCCGATGGAAAAGGCATCGCCGTCGCCGCCGAAAACGAAGACGTGCAGGTCCGGGCGCGAGAGCGAAATGCCCGAGGCAAAGGGCAGGGCGCGGCCATGAATGTAATGCGCTCCGTGCGCCTGGACGAAATAGGGAAACCGGCTGGAACAACCGATGCCGGCGATGGTGGTGATTTTCTCGTGCCACAGTTTGCGTTTCTCGATCAGCTTGAAATATAGCGCCAGCACGGAGAAATCGCCGCAGCCCGGGCACCACGTCGGATGATCGGCCGCAATTTCCTTTTTGGTGAGTCCCTTGCGTTCGGTATCGGGCACGGTGGAGACCGGAACGGCCTTCGCGTCGCCCGGGGATGGTTCGGTCAATGTCTGGCTCATGGTAACAATTGGAGTTCGAAAGCTTCGCGCGGTTCAATAATTTACAGTTTGCGCAACCCGGCGGTGACGTCGGTTTTGGCGCGTTCGAGAATTTCCTTCACTTTCCAGGTCAGGCCGTCGGTCTTGTTGATGCCGCGGATTTTCGGATCGCAATAGCGGGCGCGCAACAATCCGCCCAGCTGGCCGTAACCGTAAAGCCCTTCATCGTTCATTTCCACCACCAGGATATGGTTGAACCCGGAGAAAATGTTTTCCAGGCCCGGCGGCAGCGGATTGAGATGCTGGAGATGAATCGCGGAGACGCTGTCGCCGGCGGCGCGGGCGCGGTCGACGGCTTCCTTGATCGGGCCCTGGGTGGAACCCCAGCCGACCAGCAGCACATTGCCTTCAGGGGGACCGTAAATTTTCGGGGTCGGCAGCGTTGCCCCCAGCGCCTGCAGTTTTTTGCGCCGCTTGGCCATCATCTGCATGTGCAGTTTGGGCGAGCCGGTCGGATGACCGAGTTCGTCGTGTTCCAGGCCGGTGGCAATCGGATATCGGCCGCTCAAAATGCGCGTCCCGGGAGCGACGTGACGGGTGATACCATCCGGGGCGGCGAGATCGTAGGGTTTGTGGTCGGCCACCGGTGTGAAATCCGGCGAAATGTCCTGGCAGGTTTTTTCCAGGTCCGGTTCGATGAACGCTTCGATGCGCGTCGCAATGCCCTGATCGGTCAGAATAACGACCGGCACGCTGTATTTGCGCGCGAGGTTGACGGCTTCGATGGCGATATAAAAACAATCCTCCACGTTGGCCGGCGCCAGCACCACGCGGGGTGAATCGCCGTGGCCGCCGAAACAGGCGATGTTTAAATCCGATTGCTCGACACTCGTCGGCATGCCGGTGGACGGCCCGCCACGCTGGACGTCGATGACCACCAGCGGCATTTCGGCCATGATGGCCCAGCCGAGGGCCTCGGCCTTGAGGGAGATGCCGGGGCCGCTGGAGCCGGTGACGGCGACGCGGCCGGCGTAACTGGCGCCGATGGCCATGGACACGGAGGCGATTTCGTCTTCGCATTGAACGAAGGTGCCGCCGTATTTGGGCAATTCGCGGCGGAGAATTTCCATGATGTCGGACCAGGGCGTGATCGGGTAGGCCGCGCCGAACCGCACGCCGGCGGCGATCAGGCCGTAGGCCAGGGCTTCATTGCCGTTCATCACCACCTGGTGGCCGTCCTTGCGCTTGCTGTCGGTGAACTTGAAGGTTTCCAACACGTTGCCGAGCGAGTGGCTGTAGCCGGCGTGAAAAGCGGCGAGCGCGTTTTTCAGGATGCTCTCGTTCTTGCCGGTGAACCGTTCCCCGATCAAATTTTCCAGCTTCGGCACGTTCAGATCGAACATCCGGGCGATGAGCCCCAGCGCATAAATGTTCTTGCCCTTGTCCTTGGCCGTGCCGCCGATGGCCTCGACCGTCAGCGACGAGATGGGAATGCCGACATGGTGATAGCCGCTTTGCCATTCGGGTTTGGGCGTCACATGATCGCTGTCAAACAGCACGATGCCATTTTTCCTGAGCGAACCGATGTGCCCTTCGTAGGAATGTTGATAAAAAGCCAGCAACACATCCGCGTCGTCGCCGGGGCTGAGCACTTCGCCCGAGCCGATGCGGACCTGGAAAATGGACGGCCCGCCCGAAATCGTGGACGGGATGGTCATAAACGTCATCACTTCCTGTTCGCTGCGGCCGGCGAGCCGGGCGAGGAACCCGCCGATGGCCTGGATGCCGTCCTGCGAATTGCCGGCAATGCGGATGACCGCCTCATTGATCCGGGAAACCCTGGGCGTGCCGTTCGCCGCCGCCGTTGTCATTGAATCACTCATGGAACCTTAAGGTAAATTTCCGTTGCAAGGTGAAATGGTCCACTGAAGACGATCAGCACCACACCGTTGCCTTGTCACAGTAAGCCACTTGTAGCAAACGTGTCAAATTCTAATGATAGATTTATATCATTTATAATCAATCACTTGCATCGTTTCATCAAAACGATTTCAAACATCTTAGGAAAGTCATTAGGTGTAATAATGAACACTGGCGGCTGGGCGGGCGTTAACTTTTGCCTTGTTTTGTCCTGCCTTGTGCAAATTTTATCAGTTGGATAAGGTGGCGGGAATGGTCCGGGACGGGCAGCCGGGATCCGGTCCGCCCGTCGCCGGCGTTCCGCCATTCAATCCTATGAAAACAGCCTATGAACTCGCGATGGAGCGGCTGAACCGGGCCGCGCCAACGGTTCAACTGACCTCCGGCCAGAAACAGCAACTGGCGGAACTGGACGCCAAATATGCCGCCACGATTGCCGGGCGCGAGATCGCCCTGAACGACGAAATGTCGCGAGTGGCCGATGACCCGGAGAAGGTTGAAGCGCTTCGGCAACAGCTGATCCGCGAGCGCCAATCGCTTCAGGCCGATCTGGAAGCAAAAAAGGAAGAGATCCGCCGGGCGCCGGCCAGCAAATAAAAAACGGCGGGCCGGAACCCTGGGCAACTAGTCAGTATTCAGGAATCGGCAACAGCTATTATTTTTTTACCCGAAAAAATTTGCAAAGTTCAATCTGGTGCGCGCGAGAGGACTTGAACCTCCAATCCTTTCGGAACCAGATCCTAAGTCTGGCGTGTCTGCCAATTCCACCACGCGCGCTTGAAAATCAACGACTTAAGACAATAAAAAGGCGTTTCTTGTCTTATATCCTCCTTTTGTATCCCTCGCAAGCGAAACAGAGAATGCACGTTTTCAACCAAGACGCCCATGCTCGCAACCCAAGCTCCGCTGCTTGCGCAAGGAGGCTTGCCAATAAATGCGCTTTGGATGCCACCTGGTCGGGAACTTGAGTTCCATCTACCTTGCGATTCGGAAAGACGACGAGCGTTTTTTTAATTGAGAACTTTCTCGCACTCGACGACGTGGATGTTTCCGCCTTTGCATCCCCCCAGATCTTTTGAAATGTTTTCAGACCCGCCCGGTTCGTCATGTCATCATGGATCGCCGATTCGGCACCGGCTTTGACGGCATGGACCTGGTTCGGCAAATTATCAACTTCCCTATATTTATGTGCTCATGCGAAGCCGATTGGGGCAACTCAAGACGCGATTGGACGCGAGCTAAATTTTCTTCCGGCCAGTCGGAGCTTTCCACAACCAATTGCGAATCTCCGGCAGATCCTGGCCGTATTTGTGAATGTAGGTCTTGTGGTCAATGAGCTTGTCACGAATGTACTGTTTCGTGTAAGCCGCGCGCGCGCCCAGGTCCGGCTGACGGTCGATCACATCCCCCACCAGGTGAAAGCGATCCAGATCATTCAACACCACCATATCGAAGGGCGTGGTGGTTGTGCCTTCCTCCTTGTAACCCCGCACGTGCAGGTTCCGGTGGTTGGTGCGACGATAGGTCAGGCGATGTATCAGCCACGGATAGCCATGAAACGCAAAAATGACCGGCCTGTCTTTTGTGAATAGTTCGTCGAAATCCTTGTCGCTTAACCCGTGAGGATGCTCCGTCTTGGGTTGAAGCGTCATCAAATCCACCACGTTGATGACCCGCACCTTCAAATCCGGGAAATGTTCCCGGAGAATTTGCACGGCGGCCAGGGTCTCCAGGGTCGGCACGTCACCCGCGCAGGCCATCACCACGTCGGGCTCGCAGCCCCGGTCATTGCTCGCCCATTCCCAGATTCCCAGACCGGCGGTGCAATGTTTAACCGCGGCATCCATGTCCAGCCATTGCAATTCCGGCTGTTTGCCGCTGACGATCACATTGACGTAATTCCGGCTGCGCAGGCAATGGTCGGTCACCGATAATAAAGTATTGGCATCGGGGGGAAGATAAACGCGAATCACTTCGGCTTTTTTGTTCACGACATGGTCAATGAATCCCGGGTCCTGATGGCTGAAACCGTTGTGGTCCTGCCGCCAAACGAGCGAGCTGAGCAGGTAATTCAACGAAGCAATCGGGCGCCGCCAGGGAATGCACCGTGTGATCTTCAGCCATTTGGCGTGCTGGTTGAACATCGAATCGACAATGTGAATGAAGGCTTCGTAACAGGAGAAGAACCCGTGCCGCCCGGTGAGCAGGTAACCTTCGAGCCAGCCTTCGCACTGGTGCTCGCTCAGCATCTCCATCACCCGGCCATCCGGCGCCACGTGCTCATCGGTGGAAAGGATCTCCGCCGTCGAACAACGGTCGGTGACGTCAAACAGGGCGCCCCAGCGGTTTGAAGCCGTCTCGTCGGGGCTGAAGATGCGGAAGTTATTCAGATTGAGTTTCATCACGTCGCGGATGAATTGACCCTGAACGCGGGTCGCCTCGGCCACCACCGCACCGGGTTTCGGCACTTCGACCGCGTAGTCGCGGAAGTCGGGCATCCGCAGGTTGCGCAGCAGCAGGCCGCCGTTCGCGTGCGGATTGGCGCCCATGCGCCGGATGCCTTTGGGCGCAAGCTCCGCCAGTTCCGGACGCAGCCGGCCGGTTTTATCGAACAGTTGCTCCGGCCGGTAACTCTTCATCCAGCGTTCGAGAATTTTCACATGCCCGGGCTTGTCCATGTCCCCCATCGGAACCTGATGCGCGCGGAATGTTCCCTCGATTTTCTTCCCATCCACAAATTTCGGCCCGGTCCAGCCCTTGGGCGTGCGCAACACGATCAGGGGCCAGGAGGGACGCCGCTTGAAACCTCTGTGGCGCGCGTTTTCCTGGAGGTTTTTGATTCCAGTAAAAACCCGGTCGAGCGTTGCCGCCAGGAGTTGGTGGATTTTGGCCGGCTCGTCGCCTTCAACAAAGTGCGTTTCGTAACCGTAACCATGAAACAACGATTTGAGTTCGTCCTGCGGCAAACGCGCCAGCACCGTCGGTCCGGCAATTTTGTAACCGTTCAGATGGAGGATGGGCAACACGGCGCCGTCGCGGACTGGATTCAGAAATTTGTTCGAGTGCCAGCTCGTGGCCAGCGGACCGGTCTCGGCCTCTCCGTCACCCACGACACAGACGGCAATCAGATCGGGATTGTCAAACACCGCGCCAAAGGCGTGCGACAAGGAATAGCCCAGTTCGCCGCCTTCGTGAATGGAGCCGGGCGTTTCCGGTGCCACGTGGCTCGGAATGCCGCCGGGAAAGGAGAATTGGGTGAACAGGCGCTTCAGGCCCGCCTCGTCCTGCGAAACGTCTGGATACAACTCGCTGTAGATTCCTTCCAGATACGTGTTGGCCACCAATCCCGGCCCGCCGTGGCCGGGACCGGTGATGTAAATGACGTTGAGATCGCGCTCTTTGATAACGCGATTCAGATGGGTGTAAATCAGATTCAATCCCGGGGTCGTACCCCAATGGCCGAGCAGGCGCGGTTTGATGTGTTCCCTTTTGAGCGGGCGCTTGAGCAGCGGGTTGTCGTACAAATAAATCTGTCCGACAGAGAGATAATTGGCCGCGCGCCAGTACGCATCCATTTTGCGCAGAAGCTCAGGCGACAATGGCTTGTTTGCCGGCTTAACTTGTTTTGCTTTCATATCCGCCTTCCTTTCCAATCATTAGACCCAAAATGCGGCAGACGGTGTGGGCGATCATCCACTCCTCGTCAGTGCGAATGACCCGCACCGTTACCGGGTTGCCAGGGGAAGAAATTATTGGCGCACCGGCGTTATTCTTCGCTGCGTCCAGTTTGATCCCCATCCAATCAAGGCCGCGACAGATTCGCGCCCGAACCTCGGGCGCGTTTTCGCCGATTCCGCCCGAGAAAACCAGCGTCTCCAAACCTTCCAGCGCTCCCGCCATTCCGCAAATCCATTTTTTCGCCTGATAACAAAACAGGCCCACCGCTTCCGCAGCGCGTATGTCCTCCTTTTCCCGCAACAACAGCTCGCGCATATCCGAGCTGGTCTCTGATACGCCCAGCAAGCCCGATTCGTGGTTGATCATGTGGTGAAATTGTTTCGCTGTCACATTTTCGGCTCGCGATAGATACCAACCCAGACCGGGATCCAGATCACCTGAACGGGTGCTCATGAGCAACCCGGCGGCCGGCGTAAAACTCATGCTCGTATCGACGCTTTTGCCGCCGCGAACCGCCGTGACGCTGGCGCCGTTGCCGAGATGGGCGAGAATCAGACGGCCCTGCGCCGATTGCGCGCCCGCCAACCGGCCGAGTTCCCGCACCAGGTATTCGCACGATAATCCATGAAATCCGTAGCGCCGAACGCCTTTTGCCTCGTAGCGCCGCGGAATCGGCAGTAGCCGTGCCACGCGCGGCAGGTCATGATGAAAGGCCGTGTCGAAACAGGCGTATTGCGGCAGATTCGGGAACCGCTGATGAAAGGCCTCGGTCAGCAAAATCTCCTCCGGCAGATGTTCGGGGTCGAACGGGCTGAGTTGGTGCAATGCCTCGACCATATCCGGCGTGATGCGCTGCGGCTCCCAATACTTTGGCCCGCCATGCACCACGCGATGCCCGACGGCGGTCAGCAGGCCGCGTTCAATTCGTTCCCGGACCCAGTCCATCAAGATGGCCACCGCGGCGTTATGGTCCGGTACGACAATCGTCCGCGAAAAAACGTCGGTCGGGTTCGATCCTTTCACCGCGAAACTTCCCTCGGTCAGCCCGATTCCTTCGATTCTGCCTTGCAGCCTGCGCCGCAACGCGTCATCGGCTTCGAACAGGGCGAATTTGATGCTCGACGAGCCGCCGTTAATCGTCAGGACATTTGGCTTGGCCTCGCTCATTTTCATCCGGCATTTTCAAAGTTTCGTTGATTAAAACCGCCGTCAGGTCGTGTGCGGATGCAACCTTTCCTGAATCCGCTCCAAAAACTTGCGCCGCCATTTGGCTCCCAGTTCCAGGTGACGAGACACTTGCAATTTAGCCCAATCCTCGATGAACACCCAGACCAGGCAGTAAAGCCAGACAAAGCCCACGTATTTCCACGGGATGGGCGCAACCAACCAGCCACAACCTACAATCAAGGCGGCAACAGCCTGGGTACCCAGAATGGCCGCAAACAGAATCGGCGCAGGATATGGCTTGGTCAGGAAGGGACGCCGGGTACGGGCAACGAACAGCGTCAGGTGCCCGGCCACCGCCAGTTTGAGATAAATAAACGATTGAATTTGATCCTTCGTGAGTTGAAACCATTCTCTGGCGATGACCAGAATACCAAACGTCTCAACCACGCCAATCAGGCCCAGCACCGTCGCAATGGTGAGCACGCGCCGCATGTCCCAGCGCACAGGTTTGGGGTCGAGCCAGGTGTTGTCGTAGGCGATGGTCAGGATCGGCAGGTCGTTCAATAAGGCCAGCAGGATGATCATCACCGTGGTGATGGGATAAAACTTGAAGACGATCATCGCGGCGACGACAAAGAACATGATCCGGATGGTCTCGGTGATCCGATAAATCGCATAACTGTTCATTCGCTCGAAAATCGTCCGCGCCGTCTCCACAGCTTGCACGATCACGGAAAGGCCCGGCGCGGTGAGCACCAGTGCGGCGGCGGCGCGGGCCGCATCCGTAGCGCCACTGACGGCGATGCCGGCGTTGGCCTGTTTGAGGGCCGGCGCGTCGTTCACGCCGTCGCCGGTCATGCCCACAATGTGGCCCCGGCTTTGCAGCGCTTTCACGATCTGGAATTTATGTTCGGGAAACACCTGGGCGAAACCCTCGGCGGCTTCGACCGCGGTGGCCGCGGTCGGAGAAATGGTGCCGTCCGCCGCCGAATCTTTGAAAAATTCTTCGGCGGTATGAATGTTCGTACCCAGACCCAACTGGCCGGCAATCTGGCGGGCAATGGCTGTGTTGTCCCCCGTGACCATCTTGATGTGGATGCCATGCTCGTTCGCTTCGCGAATCGTGTTGGCGGCATCCTCACGCGGCGGATCGAACAGGGGCAGCAATCCCAGGAATTGCCAGGCCTCGGTCCCACCCCGGCGCGCCACCCCGAGGGTGCGGAAACCTTTGCCGGCAAATTCGTCCACCTTGGCGTTCACTGCTCCCGCCAAGATTTCCGGCGGATGGCACATGTCAAGGATCACCTGCGGCGCGCCCTTGGTCACTTTGAAGGACTTGCCGTCTGCGCCTTGTGCTTCCGCCTCGGTGCGTTTGTGAATGGGATCGAAGGGAACGAATTTTGTCTGATGGAAGGCCTTCAGCGCATCTGGATCCTTCAATCCGTTAAGCACCGCCATGTCAATGGCATCACGGTCTTCCACTTTCGAGGCAAGCGCACCCGCCAGGATCAATTCCTGGGCACCCTTCGCGCCAAATAACGCCGGCTCACCCAAAGTGAGCTTGTTTTGGGTGAGCGTTCCGGTTTTATCCGAACACAGGATGTCCATGCCGGCCATTTCCTCGATGGATTCAAGCCGCGTCAGGATTGCCCTCTTGCGCGCGAGCACAACAGCGCCGATGGCCATCGTGACCGACAGCACCGCCGGCATGGCCACGGGAATGGCAGCCACCACGAGGATCAACGCGAATTGAAAGAGCGTCAGGACCGGTTCGCCACGGAACAGCATTGTCAACAGCAACAGCGCCGCCAATCCGAGGCTCAGATAAATGAGATAGTTGCCGATGGACAGCACCGCTCTCTGAAAATGTGAGACCGACTTGGCGGTCGAGACGAGTTTGGCCGTCTTGCCAAAGTAGGTGCTGGCTCCGGTGGCAGTCACCAGCGCAATCATCTCACCCTGCTTCGCCACGGAACTGGAATAGGCGACGTCACCGGTTTTCTTGTCCACCGGCAGCGATTCGCCAGTCAGCGCCGATTGATCCACGCTCAGATAATCACCCCCGATCAGACGCACATCCGCGGGAATGATGTCGCCCAGGCGCAGGCGCACGATGTCGCCCGGCACAAGGTTGATTGCGTCAATTTCGGTCCAATTGCCATCGCGCCGCACACGAGCTTTAAGGGCGAGTTGTTTCTTGAGTGCGTCTACTGCATTGGCCGCCTGATGTTCCTGCCAGAAACCGACAACGGCGTTGAACAAGAGCAAAACCGAGATGATGGTCAAATCGACCCAATGGCCGACGATGGCTGAGAGCACTGCAGCCACTTCGATCATCCAGGGAATCGGCCCCCAGAAATAACCTAGAAATGTCAGTAACGCGCTCTGTTTTTTCTCCTCCAGCGCATTCGGACCATATTGTGCCAGCCGTCGGGCGACTTCGTCGCGGCTCAGGCCATCAGACCCGGTACGGATAGGCAATTGCGGTTCAGCCGCCGGCTGATCATTGCCCGGACTGGATTCCATCTTTTGGGCACTCATGTTTCATCCCCCAATTGATACACACGCCTTGATATAACCATGAAGGCCGATGGCCTATGGAACAAATGTAGAACGGCAAAATACAACCTCCACCCCCGGCAGCCAATCAACCGCAACATGGAATTGCTCTACGTTTCGACAGAACGGGACTATCTTTGTTCGATCCTTGGGCAAGGATATTTCCCCTGCATCACTTTTTTAGACTGATGTGCCACGGAGAAGGAACCTTCCATCGCCCGGGTTCTTTCCGAGTTGGAAAGCCCGAAACCGGCGGGTTGGAAAACCGGCCCCACAAAATGAGATTCAGACACTGGTCGCAAGCGACGATTGCGCAAGCGGGTGGGTTTGTTTAGGTTCATGCCATGTCATTTTGGTTCCGGTGGGCGGGCGCCACGGTCATTGTCGGGCTCGCCGTCATATTGAATGGTTGCACGCCGTCGGGGCAGGACTCGTTGAGCGAGGAGAAAGAGCCGCACTTCGTGTTGGGCAAAAGCCGTGTCAACGCCATGGACTTCCAGGGGGCCATCGATGCCTTCGAGCAGTCGTTGGAAGCCAATCCCCGCTCGGGCGCGGCTCATTTTGAACTGGGCTGGCTATACGATGAAAAGGAAGCGGATCCAGCCGCGGCCATCTACCATTACCAGGAATATCTGAAGCTGAACCCGAATGCCGACAATGCGGACGTGATCAAACAACGGATTTACCGCTGCAAACAGCAGCTGGCGGCGGATGTGTTGCCGCTGCCGAGCGCGCCGGCGGCCCAACAGCAATTGGAGAAATTGTCCGAGCAGAACCGGCAGTTGCAGGATGAAGTCGGCAAATGGCGCGCGTACTACGCCGGCCAGTTGGCTTCAGCCAGAACCAATTCGGCCCCGACTCCGGACGATGCCGGCACGGCCGTGGCCGGCATTTCGCCGCCGCCACCCGCGGCCGATGATACGCCGGCCAGGACAACGCCGGATCGTTCGGCCGGTTCCAAGCCGGTTCCTTCCGGCTCCCATACCCATGCCGTGGTCCGGGGTGAAACGGCGGCGGCCATCTGCCGCAAGTTCGGACTGAAACTGAGCGCCCTGCAAACGGCCAATCCCGGGGTGAATCTCAGCCGGATCCGCGCCGGCCAGATTCTGAATCTTCCTCCTTGAGGTTGGACGCCATGATTTCCCGGCTCGTGTTTTTGACGGTGGTTGCCTTCTGGGTGGCGATGAATGTCTTGCTGTGGCGCGCCGAATATGGTGCGCCGGGACGCGGAATTGCCGTGCCGGTGGACCTGGTCTGGCGAAAAATTTTGACGGCGCCCGATGCATCGTCGTTGACGGTTTACCAGGGCGGGGAAAAAACCGGCTTTTGCGAATTTTCCACCAGTGTCGAGCAGGCCATGGCGGCATTCGACGGGGACCGGCCGCCGCCGGAAGGTCTGGGCCGGCCGGCCGGGTACCAGATCCGCTTTGACGGCAACGTGAGCCTGGGCGATTTCACCAACCGCCTCGCCTTCAACGGCCGCATTGAATTTGTATCTGATCGCGTCTGGCGCGAATTGAATTTGCGATTGACCTCGCATGGCGACTCGGTGGAAATCCATTCGATCGCCACCAACCAGACGTTTCACCTGAAACTCATGATGGACGGCGTGGGCTTCGAACGCGACCTCACCTTCGCCGACCTGCAGCATCCCGACGCCCTGATACGCTCACTGGCCGGCGACTGGGGCGCCGGGCTGAGCGGGCTGGATTTGTTTCCCGGCTCGCCCACCCGGTCGCTGTTGGTTGGGGAAACCCACTGGGAGGCGCATCATGTCCGCTTGCTGATGGGCGGCGAACCGGTGTCGGCGTATCGCCTGGAAACACGTTTCCTGGACCGGCCCGTGATCATTTTTGTCAGCACCCTCGGTGAAATTTTGCGGGTGGAATTGCCCGGAGGCTTGACCGCGACGCTCGACCAGTTGGGAGGGACTTGAACCCGGGCATGATCGAATTCGTCCATCTCGTCAAAAAATTCGGCAGCCTGGTGGCGGTCAATGATCTCAGTCTCACCGTGCCGCCCGGCGAATTTTTTGCCATGCTGGGACCGAATGCCGCCGGGAAAACCACCACGCTCAAAATCCTGGCCGGCCTGATGAAGCCCACGTCCGGTTGCGCGCGGGTGTGCGGATTCGACGTTCAATGCCAGGCGTTTGATGCCCGGCGGCGGATGGCGTATGTCCCGGATTTTCCGTTTCTTTACGACAAGCTGACCGCATGGGAATTTTTCCGCTTCACCGGACAACTGTTCCAGATGGACGATGCCCGGATTGAGTCCCGCGCGACGGAGCTGGTGGCGCGTTTTCACCTGGACGATTTTGCCGGCCGGCCGCTGGAGAGTCTTTCCCACGGCACCCGCCAGCGCGTCGCCATCGTCTCCGCGCTGCTGCATGATCCGGAAGTGTTTGTCATCGACGAACCCATGGTGGGTCTGGACCCGCAACATTCGCGCATCGTCAAAGACGTTTTAAAGGAGCGTTCCCGCCAGGGTATGACCGTTATTTTATCCACGCACGAACTGAGCGTCGCCGAGGAAATGGCCGACCGCATTGGTATCATCCACCAGGGGCGGTTGATCGCCGTCGGCACCCGCGAGGAACTGCGCCAACAAAGCGGAGCCTCCGCCGTCCTCGAAGACATCTTTCTGACCCTCATCGCACACGAAAAGTGAAGCAGGTAGGGCATGCATTCCTGCCTGCCGATGGGGGCGACTTTCCAGTTGCCCGGCTTTTTTCTCCGGTCTGGAAAGCCCGAAAACCGGCAACCGGAAAGTCTGCCCCGCAAAAAACTGATATGTGTCGGCTGTGCCACTCGTGCCATCTTTGACATTGACGAATCCCCGGGTTGTGACAAATTGTCACTCTGTTCAGGTAGGGGACGACGCGCTGCCCCGATGAATTGGGAGACAAGCGCAGTGCAGTCCCTGCCTTTTGCTCAATGCCTGTGCCCAAATCCAGTTTTTTGGATAAAGTACTCGGCCGTATCGGGCGGCTGGACGCCGAGGGTTTGCAGACCGTGGTCCAGCGGCTGGCGCGGGAGCGCAGTTTTCTTGAAACCCTGTTCAACACGATTGAAGACGGCGTGCTGGTGGTGGACGAGCAGGGGCGGATTATTTATTTCAATCAGGCGGTGACCCGGCTGATCGGCTGGCAGCCGGACGCCGAAGGCCGGCTCATCTCCGACCTTTTGCCGGAGGTGGACTGGGAGAAAATATCGCAAGTTGACGAGGCGGGCGGCGCTCATATCATCCGCCACGAATTTGAAGTGGACTACCCCCGGCGCCGTTTCCTGCGGTTCTACGCCGCGCCACTCGATGGAGAAGCCGCCGGCAGTTCCGGAGTGGCGCTGATCCTGCACGACGCCACCGAGGCGCGTCAGAAAACGTTCGAAGCCATCGAAAGCGAACGGGTCCAGGCGCTGACGCTCCTCGCCGCCAGCGTGGCGCATGAAATCGGCAACCCGCTCAATGCCCTGCACATTCATTTGCAGCTCATGGAGCGGGAACTGAAAAAACTCAAACTCAATGCCGCTTCGGCCAAAGCCGGTTCCCGGCCCCGGTCCCAAATGCTGTCTGCCGGCGCGGACCTCTCGGACATATCGGGCCGGCTGGAACAATACCTGGGCGTGGCCAAAGGTGAAATCAACCGGCTGGATTACATCATCACCCAGTTTTTGCAGGCCATCCGTCCCGCGGCGCCGCAGTTGAAGATGACGTCGCTGAATGACGTGGTGGAAAAGACCGTCGAATTGCTCCAGCCGGAAATTGAGAACCGGGGAATAACCATCAAGAGCCGGCCGGCGCGCCAATTGACGGCCACGCCGATCGACCCGACGCAAATCCAACAGGTCCTGGTCAATCTCGTCAAAAATGCGATTCACGCGATGACCCGCGGCGGCACGCTCACGCTGCAGACCGGGGAAGGCCCGGACGGCGTGTGGGTGAGCGTGGCCGACACCGGCGGCGGCATTCCTCAGGAACAGATCAACCGCATTTTTGAGCCGTTTTTCACCACCAAAAAAAGCGGCACCGGCCTCGGCCTGATGATCGTGCAGCGGATTGTGCGCGCCCACGGCGGCCGGATTGAAGTCGAAAGCCACGTCGGGCGCGGCACCACGTTCCGCATCTGGCTGCCGCTGCACGAACGCCGGCCGCGCCTGCTGCAGGAAAAATCCGCCGGCGCCCTCCCCTGAATTGTGACCGACAAACCGACATTGTTGATCGTGGATGACGAAAAACCGACGCGCGACGGGCTGCGCGCGGCGCTGGAAGACCGCTATGACGTCTACGTGGCCGAGGATGCCCGGGCGGCGATGGAACTGCTCGAACGCGAGAATTTCGCCGTGTTGCTCACGGATTTCCGCCTGCCCAATGAAGACGGCATGAAGCTTATCGCGCGGGCCAAATCGCTGGCCCACCCGCCGATCTGCATTCTGATGACGGCCTATGGTTCGGAGGAACTGGCGGTGGACGCGATGAAGCGCGGGGCGGACGATTACATTGCCAAGGGACGGCTGCAGATCGACGAACTGGAAATGCGGATCGCCCGGGCACTGCGCCGGCAGAACCTGGAGGTGGAAAATGTTTCGTTGCGGCAACAGCTCGATTCGCGGTTCGGCCTGGAAAACCTGGTCGGTGAATCGCCGGCCATGCAGGAAATTTTTGAAGTGGTCCGGCAGGTGGCGCCCACCCGCGCCTCGGTTCTGCTGACCGGCGAGAGCGGCACCGGCAAGGAACTGGTGGCCAAGGCGATCCATCAACTCAGCCCGCGCGCCCGGCAACCGTTCGTCACCGTCCACTGCGCGGCCCTGGCGCCCACCCTGCTGGAAAGCGAATTGTTCGGCCACGAAAAGGGCGCGTTCACCGGCGCGCACGAGCGGCGCATCGGACGTTTCGAGCAGGCCCAGGGCGGCACCCTGTTCCTGGATGAAATCGGAGAAATCGACGCCACCATCCAGGTCAAGCTGCTCCGTTTTCTGGGCGAACGCACCTTCGAACGCGTCGGCTCGAACAAAACGCTGACCGCCGATGTGCGGCTGATCGCCGCCACCAACAAAAACCTGGACGAACAGGTTGGCGCCGGCCGCTTCCGCGAAGACCTGTTTTTCCGGTTGCGTGTGGTGGAGATCCACCTGCCGCCGTTGCGCGAGCGGACGGGAGACATTCCGCTGCTGGCCCGGAAATTTTTGCGCGAGTTCGCCCGGGAAAACGGCAAGACCATGAACGGTTTCACGGCCGACGCGCTCGAATGGCTGATGAATTATGCCTGGCCGGGCAACGTGCGCGAGCTGCGCACCGCCATCGAACACGCGGTCGTGTTGTGCCGCGGCGAAAAAATTTCCGCGCGCGATCTGCCGCCGCCGGTGCGGGCCGCCGGCCAGTCCGGTTCTGCGGCCCCGCCCCTGGCCCGGAATGATCTGACGGTGCGGGAGGCGGAAAAACAATTAATTGTTCGGGCCTTGAAGGAAACCGGCGGCAACCGCACACTGGCGGCAAAAAAAATCGGCATGAGCCGGAGGACATTCCATCGCAAACTGCACCTGTATCACCTGGAAGGATTTTGATTCATGCCCCTGTCGCAACTGATCCAGAAATTGATTCACCTGCTTGAGGTGGGAGCGGTGTCGCGTTATCTCCGGTTCGTGATGCTCGGCCTGATGCTGGTCGGATTGATGTTTGTTTACGATTTGCGGGCGTACCGGAACCTGGCTTCCCGGGAAGGCATGGATGCGGCGCAGCTGGCCCGGAACCTGGCTGAGGGCAAGGGATATACCACCTTGTTCATCCGTCCGTTCAGCCTCTACCTGGTGCAAAGTCATAATGCGGCCCATCCGCCGGCGACGGCCACAGCCACCAACCTGGACCTGGCCCGGTTCAGATATTCTCCTCATCCGGACATCGCCAATCCGCCGGTGTACCCGGTCATGCTGGCCGGGTTGATGAAAGTCCTGCCGTTTCATTATCCGGTCGAAATCAATCGTCCGTTCTGGAGTGAAAACGGCCATTTCTGGCGGTATCAACCTGATTTTCTCATTGCTCTCTTTAACCAGGCCCTCCTGGTCGTTGTGGCGGCGCTGACCTTTTTTCTGACGCGGCGGTTGTTTGACGCCGGCGTGGCGTGGCTGTCCGCTTTTCTGGTCATCGGTTGCGAATTGCTCTGGAGATTCAGCGTGTCCGGGTTGTCCACGATTTTGTTGTTGATCTTCTTTCTCGGTGTCACCTGGTGCCTGGTGCGGATCGAGGAGATGGCGCGCGGTCCTCAACCCGGCTCGGGCCGGTTGCTGGCGCTGGCGCTGGCGGCGGGCGGTTTGATGGGAATTGGAGGGCTGACCCGGTATGCCTTTGGCTGGGCGATCATTCCGGTGGCGCTCTTTTTGTTTTTCTTCAGCGGACCGCGGCGTCTGGCGCACGCGCTGGCCGCCCTGGGTGCGTTCATCATTATTTTGACCCCCTGGGTGGTCCGCAATTATGCGGTCAGCGGCACGCCGTTCGGAACGGCCGGCTATGCCGTCGTGGAAAACACCGTGTTCTATCCGCAGTTCCAGCTCGAACGATCGCTGCATCCCGATTTTACCGACGCCTATTTATTCCGGCCGTATTTTTTAAAACTGGGCGGCAGCCTGCGGGATATTCTGGTCAACGAACTGCCAAAGCTGGGCGGCAGTTGGGCCAGTGTCCTGTTCCTGGCGGGCCTGTTGTTGGGATTTCGCGGGCTGGCAGCGCGGCGGATCCGTTACTTTTTGCTCATGTGCCTTGGCACTTTCACGGTGGTCCAGGCGCTGGGCCGGACCGGGATTTCCGATGAATCGCCGGAAGTGAATTCCGAAAACCTGCTCGTGCTGCTCGTGCCATTGGTGTTCTGCTACGGAGTGAGTTTTTTCTTCACGTTTCTGGAGCAGATGAAACTGCCGGCACCGCAATTGCGGTACGTGATCATGGCCGGGTTTGGCCTGCTCGCGTGCCTCCCGATGGCGTTCACCCTGCTGGCGCCGCGAGCGTCGCCGGTGGTTTATCCCCCTTATTCGCCGCCCGACATTCAGCGCATCGCCGGTTGGATGAGAGAAAACGAGTTGCTGATGAGCGATGTGCCGGGAGCGGTTGCCTGGTACGGACACCATCAATGCATCTGGCTGTCCTTGAACGCCCAGGAGGATTTCCTGGCCGTCAACGACGATCTCAACCTGAAACCGGTGCTGGGCCTGTACCTGACCACGGTAACCATGGACGGCAAATTCATTTCTGATCTGCTGCGTTCCGGCGAACACGGCTGGGGCAACTTTGTGAGCCGGGCGGTGATGCAAAACCAGATACCGCCGGATTTTCCGCTGCACAACGCGCCCGCCGGTTCCGCGGCGATTACTTCGGGCATCTTCCTGACCGACTGGGAACGCTGGAAAACTCCGCTATGAACCTAGGTCGCCGCGCGCCGCAGACGGTCGGCGATGCCCGCCCATAGCGGTGTTCCCGGCGGCGCTTCGACGATGATCAACTCCGCGCCTTCCGTATCGCAACGGTGCAATTCCGAGTAAATCGCCCGCGCAAATGCTTCGGCGTCATGAGGAATGACGCTGACCCGTTCGAAATCCCCCGCCGAAGGAATGCGAGTATGAGCGATGACAAATGAAGCCCGTTTCGGGCCGAGACTCTCGAGCTGCCGGCGCAGGTCGGCGTCGTCCTGCCAGGTCCAGATCACCAGTTTCGCTTTTGGTGAGTAGTGTTTTTGCAACAGACCCGGGCTGCGCAGCGGTTTTTTTGCGGCGGGCAGCCGCTGATGGCCGGTTACCTTGCCGCAAACGGCCGCCAGCGATGTGGCGGGAATCATTCCCGGCCGCAAAACCAGCGGCGGCGACACCGTCAAATCCAGCACGGCGGACTCGATGCCGACCTGCGACTGGCCGCCGTCCACAATCAACGGAATTCTGTCGCCGAGCTGCTCAAAGACGTGCCGGGCATGAGTGGGCGACAGCCGGTTGGACAGGTTGGCGCTGGGAGCGGCCAGCGGAAAGCCGCAGTCGCGGATCACCGCCTGGATGAACGGATGCGCCGGCCAGCGGACGCCCACGGTGTCGCCGCCGGCCGTAACCAGGTTCGGAATGACTTCAGCCCGGGGCAACACCAGCGTCAGCGGTCCGGGCCAGAATGCCCGCGCCAGTTTGTCTGCTTCCGCCGGCCAGCCGTTCACACACCGTTTGACCATGTCGATGCCGACGGCATGAACGATGATGGGATTGTTGGCCGGGCGGCCTTTGATCTGAAAGATGCGGGCCACGGCGTTTTCATCCAGGGCATTGGCGGCCAGGCCGTAGACCGTTTCGGTGGGCAACGCCACCACCTCGCCGGCCCGGAGCAGTTGCGCCGCGCGCTGGACCGCGGCGTCGAACAGGTCGGAGGTGTACGTGGACAGGACTTCCGTCTTCACCACCGAATGTTAAGCGGGAAAACATCCAACGCTCAACATTCAACATTCAACCACCAGGATTGCGGCGCCGGCGAGCCCCATGAACGTCGGGCGTTGTATGTTCGATGTTCCCCGATCACTCGTAACGCAGGGCCTCGATGGGGTCCAGCTGCGACGCTTTCCAGGCGGGGTAAAAACCGGAAATGATCCCGATGATCGTGCTGGAAATGAAGGCAATGATGATCCAGATCGTCGGCGTGACCGTCGGCCAGTCTTTCAGGGAGGCGATCAGCCATGAAAAAATCATGCCGCCGGCGATGCCGATGGACCCGCCAATGGCGCTCAAGGTCACGGCCTCAATCAGAAATTGCACGAGGATGTCCGCGCCGCGCGCGCCCACGGCCATGCGAATGCCGATTTCCCGCGTCCGTTCCGTCACGCTGACGAGCATGATATTCATGATGCCGATGCCGCCGACGATCAGCGAAACCGCCGCCACGCCGGCCAGCAGAAAACCCATGGCGCGCGACGAGGCGGAAACGCGTTCCATCAGGTCCGCCTGGCTGCGCACGGTGAAGTCCGGTTCCTTGCTCCGGTGCCGCGCCGTGAGCAAATCCGTGATTTCGTTCTGGGCCTGAAGGATGGTCTTGTCGCTGGAGGCTTCCACCAGGATATCATTCAAAAACGTGCGGGTGGTGATGCGGTGCATGTGGCTGGTGTAGGGAACGATGACAATGTCATCCTGGTCCTGGCCAAAAAGGTTGAACCCTTTCGGCGCGAGCACACCCACGACCTGAAACGGGATGTTGCGGATGCGCAGCGTCTGCCCGAGCGGGTTTTCGCCGGGAAACAGCTGGTCAACAACTGTTTTGCCAATCACGGCGGATTTGGCAAGACTGCGCACATCCTGATCGCTGAACATCGAGCCGCTGGCGATGCTGCGATTGAGGATTTGCGGATAATCGGGCGACTCGCCCATCACCTGCGTATTCCAATTCAAACCGTTGGCGAGGATTTGTTCACGGTCCCGGACTTCCTGGCTGACGGCGACGACATGCGGCAACTGGGAAATCGCATAGGCATCATCCAGGGTCAGCGTCGGCGCGCTGCCCCAGCCGCCGCGCATGCCGCCCTGGGTAAAGTTGCCGGAAAAGACCGTGATAACATTTTCACCCAGGCTGGCAACCTGGTCCTCGACCTGTTTGGTGGCGCCGGTGGTCAGGCTGACCGAGCCGATGACGGCGCCGACGCCGATGATGATGCCCAGCATCGTCAGCAACGAACGCATCTTGTTCCGCCGCAGGGCGCGCGCGGCGATTCTGAGCGAGGCAAAGATCCTCATGAGGCGAGTTTGACGGCCTGTTGTGCCGTCCGCAGCTGTTCCAATTCCTTTTCCGCCGCCGAGCGGTTCTGCACCGGCTCGTCGGTGACCACTTTCCCGTCGCGCAGAACCACCATGCGTTTCGTGAATCGCGCCACGTCCAATTCGTGCGTAACCATGACGATGGTGATGCCCTGGTCGTTCAATTTCTGGAACACGCCCATGATTTCGATGCTCGTCTGGCTGTCCAGGTTTCCCGTCGGTTCGTCCGCGAGCAGGAGCGACGGTTTGTTCACCAGGGCGCGGGCAATGGCGACGCGTTGCTGCTGGCCGCCGGAAAGCTGGTTGGGATGATGGTCGGTGCGTTTGCCCAGGCCGACCAGTTCGAGCGCCGACAGGGCACGTTCCTTCTGTTCGTGCGACTGAATGCGGTTTCGGTTGTAAAGCATCGGCATTTCGACATTTTCCAGCGCCGAGGTGCGCGAGAGCAGATTGAAGCCCTGAAACACGAAGCCGATCTTTTCATTGCGGACATCGGCAAGCGCATTGCGGTCCAGCGTGGAGACGTCAATGCCGTCCAGCAGGTATTTGCCGGCGGTGGGCCGGTCGAGAGCGCCGATCATGTTCATCAGCGTGGATTTGCCGGAGCCGCTGGCGCCCATGAGCGCCACGAATTCGCCCGGGTATACCTCCAGCGAAACGCCGCGCACCGCATGCACGTCCACTTCCCCGGTGTGATACACCTTCTGGATGTCCGCGAGTTTGATGACTGGATTGCTTTGCACGGGAAATTGGAGATTGCGATCAGCGTCCGCGGAAACCGCCGCCGCCAAACGGGTTCCCGTTCCTTGCCGCCTGGGCCTGGGCGCCGGATAAAGCGGCGCCCGTTACCACCTGCGCGCCTTCGTCCAGCCCGGAAACCACTTCAGTGGAAATGCCGTCACTGATGCCGGTCTTGATCTGCACCGGTTGCAGTTTCGCATCGGTGCCGTCACCGGCCAGCACGTAAACCGTGTGAGAAACCTGGCGCTCGCCGCGCCCGCGTCCGCCGTGGCGTCCGCCCGGGCCGCCGGCAACCGTTCCACCGTTGGTCGCCATCCCGCCCGGTGCCGCGGCCGAATTGGTCAATACCACGGCATTGTCCGGAAGGTGCGGGCGCAGGGCGCCGTTCGGAATGGTCAACACGTTGTCCCGCTGGGCGATGATGATGGAAACATTCGCCGTCATGCCGGGCTTCAACTTGTAATCGGCATTCGTCACGCCGATGACGCAATCGTAGGTCACGACGTTGTTCACGGTTGTCGGCGAATTGCGGACCTGGACAACCTTGCCGTGGAAGGTCCGGTTCGGATAGGCGTCGACGGTAAAATCCACATCCTGGCCTTCCATGACGCCACCGACGTCGGCCTCGGCCACACTGGAATCGATCTGCATTTTCGTCAGGTCGTTCGCAATTTGAAAAATCGTCGGCGTATTGAAACTGGAAGCGACCGTCTGGCCCAGTTCCACCGCGCGCAAAATCACCACTCCGTCCACCGGCGAAACGATTTTGCAATAGTTGAGGTTCACCAGGGCATTGCTGACCGAAGCCTGCTTGATTTTCACCATGGCCTCGGCTTCGTGCAGGTTGGCCATCGCCGTATCATAGTCCGAGCCGGAGATCAGTTCATTGGTGAACAAATCGCTGCTGCGCTTGAATTCCACCTGTTGCAATTCCAGGTTGGCATTGGCATTGGCCAGATCGGCCCGGGCCTGTTCCAGGGCGGCCTGATAGGTAGAGGGATCAATTTCCGCGATCACCTGGTTGGAAGTCACCGTGGAATTAAAATCCACATACAATTTGCTGATGCGTCCGGAAACCTGGCTGCCCACCGTCACGTTCACCACCGGATTCAGCGTGCCGGTCGCCGTGACCAATTGCACCAGGTCCCCCCGGGTGACGGCGACGGTTTGATAGACCGGAGCGTCGCTGTGATTGCGTTGAATAAACCAAAAACCGCCGGACGCCAGAACGGCGGCGGCCAGAATGATAATGCTCCACTTAATCCAACTACTGCCTGATTTTTCTGCCATAAATTTAATTCATTCGCTATCCCTACTGAGACAGCGGCGGTGCCGGATAAGTTACGGACTTTTCCGCAACTGTCCAAGCTTTGATCCGGATGCACTTTCGATTTGAGCTGCTCGCGCCTGGCTTTAGAATCAGTCCGTGCTCGAGGCGCTCACCCAACAATTATCTGCGGCACGGCCGCTGGCGGACGACCAGATCCGCCAGGCGGTCGAACAACTGGCCGACGAAACGGTCGCCCCGCCGGTCAAGGCGGATTTTCTCGCCGCCCTGGGCCGGAAAGGCGAAACGCCCGGCGAAATTGCCGCGTTCGCGCTGGCCCTGCGGGACAAATCCGTTCCGGTGCCGTTCGGCCCCGAACTCCGTGCTCATGAAATTCTGGATGTAGTTGGGACCGGCGGTGACCGGTTGGGCACATTCAACATCTCCACGGTCGCCGCGATGATCTGCGCCGCTGCCGGGGTAAACGTGGCCAAACACGGCAACCGGGCCGTTACCTCGCAGGCCGGCAGCGCGGATGTGCTGGAAACGCTCGGAGTCCGGATTCATTCGACCCCGGCCGACGCCGTCCGTTCATTGTCCGAACAGCACTTCGCATTTTTCTTCGCGCCCGATTATCATCCGGCGTTCAGGCACATCGCACCGGCGCGAAAGCTTTGCGCCGAACGCGGTCAACGCACGATTTTCAACCTGCTCGGCCCGCTGCTGAACCCGGCCCGGCCTTCCGCGATGCTGGTCGGCGTGCCGCGCCCGGAACTGTGCGAACCCTTCGCCCGCGTGCTGCAGTTGCTGGGCATCCGGCGGGCCATGGTCGTCTGCGGCGCGGTCTCCGCCACTTCCTGTCTCGACGAACTGTCGACCCTCGGCGAAAACACGATCGCCGAGTTTTACCAGGAACGCGGCTTTGCGACGTCGATTTTATCACCGGTCCAATTTCCGGTGCAACCGGCAACGCTGGCCGATCTGCTGGGAGGGGACCGGCAGGCCAATGCGGAGATCGTGCGCCGTATCCTGCACGGTGCCGAACGCGGACCGAAACGCGATGCCGTTTTGCTCAACGCGGCGGCCGCCTTGTTCGTTGCCGGCAAGACCCGGTCGCTGCTCGAAGGCTGGGATCTGGCTGAAAAATTGATCGAATCCGGCGCGGCGGCCGCCAAACTGGCGGCGCTCACCCGCTGACCGGGTTCAGCCGGGTTCGGGGCTGGCGGTATCCGCGATTTCGGCAATTTCCTGTGAGGCGTAGTGGAGGCCCAGGTTGTGTTGCGCGGTCTTGTCGCCCTGCCGCGCCGCGCGAATGAACCACTTCACGGCTTCGGACTGGTTTTTCGGCACGCCGCGGCCGGTCTGGTAGCACAGCCCCAGATTGCATTGCGCCGGGGCACATTCCTGGTCCGCCGCGGCGCGGTACCATTGCACCGCCAATTCAAAATTCTGCGGCACCACCTGGCCGGTCTCGTAAAAAACACCCAGATTGAACTGCGCCGCCGGATAACCGCGTTCGGCCGCCTCCCGATACCATTTCACCGCTTCGGCGTAATTTTGCGCCACGCCCTGGCCCGTTTCGTACAACATGCCCAGATTGAACTGGGCGGCGGGATCATTTTGTTCGGCGGCTTCACGCAGCCACTTGGCCGCTTCGCCGAACTCCTGCGGAACGCCGGCGCCGTTCAAATAACACACGCCAAGATAACATTGCGCGACAGGATCACCCTGTTCGGCCGAGCGGCGAAACCATTTCACCGCTTCCTGATAATCCTGCGTGACCCCCTGGCCGTTTTGAAAACAAACGCCGAGATAACACTGCGCCTGCGGGTCGCCTTCTTCCGCGGCGGTGCGCATGGCTTCAAACGTCTCCCAGGTCTGACGATGGCTGGACATGGTACCAGGCTAATGTTTCGGCCGGATTAAACAATCCAGCACGCCCCTAACAATAAATTCAAACCGGGCGAATTCAAGCCGCGAATTCGCGGGCGTTTTCGCTTTCGCCGGCCAAATCGTCCTGTTACAAGACGTTTATGCCTACTCCATTGAAGATCGGTTTCCTCGGCGCCGGCAAAATGGCCACCGCCCTGGCCAAAGGTTTTGTCCGGGCCGGTCTGGTGCTGCCAAAGGAAATTGCTGCCAGTGATCCACATGACGCGGCACGGAAAAGTTTTGCTGCGGAAATCGGCGCCAAAACCGCCGCCGCCAATCTCGAGGTGGTGAAATTTGCCAACGTCCTGATTCTGGCGACGAAGCCCGACCAGGTGCCGGCCGCTCTGGCGGAAATTCGTGACGCGTTCGGCAAGGGCCATCTGCTCATCTCCATTGCGGCCGGCGTTACGCTGGCCCGGATAGAGGCGGTCCTGCCGTCCGGTGCGCGCGTCATTCGCGTCATGCCCAACACGCCGGCGCTGGTGGGCGAGGCGGCAACGGCGTTTGCCCTGGGGAAAGCCGCGACGTCGGCGGACGGTGAACTGGCAAAAAAACTGTTGTCCGCCGTGGGTGTCGCGTTTCCGGTGAAGGAGTCCCTGCTGGACGCCGTGACCGGATTGAGCGGGAGCGGGCCGGCGTACGTGTATCAATTCATCGAGGCTCTGAGCGATGGCGGCGTGGCGGCGGGTTTGCCCCGCGACGTGGCCAACCAACTGGCCGCCCAGACGGTCCTGGGTGCCGCAAAAATGGTGCTGGAAACCGGCCAGCATCCGGGCGCGCTCAAAGACCAGGTCACCAGCCCCGGCGGCACCACCATCGAAGGCCTGCACGAACTGGAAAAAGGCCACCTGCGGGCCACGGTTATGAGCGCTGTCCGCGCCGCGACCGAAAAGTCGAGGAAATTGGGACAGGGTTAGAAAACAAACGAGGATGGAAAATTGGGGATGGTGGGTGGCGGGTTTTCCGGTTTTTCCACCCTCTATCTTCCATTGGCCGTCTTCGTTTTGAGCAGTTCCCGGACGTCCACGGCTTCCATTCCGGCCGCCCGAATGGCGGTCAATCCCAGTTCCGTATCCTCGTAGGCGCGGCAGAATTTCGGTTCCACACCGATGCGCCGGGCGGCTTCCAGGAAAATGTCCGGTGCCGGTTTCTGCTTTTTCACCATTTCACTCGTCACCACGGCATTGAAGAGATGGCGGATGCCGATCCGGTCGAGAACCTGGCCGATGATTTTTTGGGTGCCGCCGGAAGCGACCGCCAGCGGAATCCGGCCGTGATTGGCTCGGGCAATTTCCACGACTGCATGAATCGGTTCGGCGCGGGCGATCAGCGGCAGATAGGCTTCTTCCTTTTCGTGCGCCACGGCGATGTGATCCAGCGAGCGGCCTTGTTCCTCGGCCAGCACTTTCAGAATGTCGCGCGACGGCACGCCGCCAAACGCATAGAAACGGTCTTCGGGAAAATGGAGCTGATGGCGCTGGGTGACCATTTGCCAGGCATGCCAGTGCAACGGCATGGTGTCGGCCAGCGTGCCGTCGCAGTCAAAGATCAACCCCTGGATGTGGCCGGGTAGCTTCATAATTTCAACGCCGCCAGCTTTTCATCCAGATCATGGGCCATGAGCGGTTCGATCAACGGATCGAGTTCGCCTTCAATAAAGCTTGCGAGATTGTAAAGCGTCAACTCGATGCGGTGATCGGTCACCCGATTCTGCGGGAAATTGTAGGTGCGGATTTTTTCGCTGCGTTCGCCGGTGCCGACCTGGTCCTTGCGTTGCGCGGCATATTTTGCATTTTCCTCGGCCAGCTTGCGTTCCAGCAGGCGAGACCGGAGGACTTTCAGCGCCTGGGCCTTGTTTTTTTGCTGGGACCGTTCATCGGCACAGCGCACGATCAGGCCGCTGGGTTTGTGCTGGATCTGCACGGCGGAATCAGTGGTGTTGACACCCTGGCCGCCTTTGCCGGAGGCGCGGCAGACATTGATTTCAATTTCCTCGGGCTTGATTTCGATGTCCACTTCCTCGGCCTCGGGCAACACCGCGACCGTGACGGTGCTGGTATGAATCCGGCCCTGCGCCTCCGTGGCGGGCACGCGCTGGACACGATGAACGCCGCTTTCGTATTTGAGCCGCTTGAATACGTCCGTGCCCACGACCAAAAAGACCACTTCCTTGAAGCCGCCCAGGTCGGATGAATTGGAATCCATGGTTTCCACCTTCCAGCCGCGCGCTTCAGCGTAACGGCAATACATCCGGTAGAGATCGGCGGCGAACAGCGCGGATTCCGATCCGCCGGCGCCGGCGCGGATTTCGATGATGGTATTGCGCGAATCAGTCGGGTTGGGCGGGACCAATCCGCGTTGCAATTCCAGGGAAAGTCTTTGTTCGGCGGTTTCGAGCCGGGCAACTTCATCCTTCGCCATGCGTCCCAGTTCCGAATCGGGCGATTCGGATTTCAGCAGGACGCGATTTTCCTCCAGGTCGGCGTGGATCTTGGTATAGGCCGAGCCGGTGGCGACCAGTTCCTTGAGGCGGGCGTATTCCCGTGCCAGTTCCTGGGCCCGCTGGGGGTTGTTGAAGGCGTTCGGATCACTCAGTGCGGCCTCGACTTCGACAAAACGCCGTCGGAACCTTTCAATGTGTGGGAGCAGATCCATTTGAATTACGGTTCGTGCCGTCCATTTTTGCTACCCTTTCGGAAAAAAGAAATCGCCTGCATTCTGCTCAAACAGAGTGCAGGCGGATTAATTTCGGAAAGCTACTTCTTTTTCTTGCGGGTCGCGGCGGCGGCCTGGGCGCTCTGGGTTTTCAGCAGGCGCTGCTGGAATTTGTCGACGCGTCCGGCAGTGTCCACAAATTTCTGCTGGCCGGTATAAAACGGATGGCAGATGTTGCAGATGCCGACAATAATGACCGGCTTGGTGGAACGGGTTTTGATCACGTTGCCGCAGGCACAACGGATTTCCGCGTCCACATATTTCGGATGAATGTCCGTCTTCATAAAAAGGGACAAAAAGTTATCATGGACCGGCGGAATGACAAGGGCGAAATTCGGGGTGATTGAATCGACGTTGAAAATGATTTTTCGCTTTGCGTGCCCCGCGCAAAACGTCTAATTTTTGCGACGTTGTCCGATGGTGTAATGGTAACACAGCGCCCTTTGGAGGCGTTATTCATGGTTCGAATCCATGTCGGACAGCCAATTTATCCAATGAAAATGAGGGTTTAACGGATGTTTGCACAAATCTTGCACAACAACCGGCCCGAACTGCTGACCGTCGCGTGAGATTCCCTGTCACCGTCCGCCACCGCGCCAGCAAGGTGAAGATTTACGCGCCTGCCGGGAAGTTCGTTTACTACCGCGTCGCCTACGCTACGGCTGGCAAACGCCGGATGAAGACCTTTGCTGCCTATTCTGATGCCAAAGCCGCCGCCGAACGCATCGTGCGCGAGCTGGCGAACGGATCACAGGCCGCCGCACTCTCTGCCAGCCAGTCTCGCGACGCCCTTGCCGCCTTTGAACGGCTGGAAGGCTACTTCAAATCCAAAGGGAAGCGCATCAGCCTCAATACCGCCGTGGCGGACTATCTGGATGCAGTTGGCAGATTGAATGTCCCGTTGACCGCAGCGGTGACGGGCTATTTGAACACCGTGGCGACGGTCAAGCGAGTGGACCTGGCCGCTGCCGTGAAAGAATTTGTGGACGGACGCGAGGCCGAGACGAAATCGGTGAACGGCAAGAGACCGGAATTGAGCAAAAGCTATTTCCTCAATACGAAGCTCTGGCTTGGCTGGTTTGAAAAAACCTTTCCGGCAACGGCGGTTTGCGACCTGACGAGGGAGCATCTCGACTTGTTCATGGCCGGACGCAGCCACCTTGCCGCCAAGTCCAAAAATCATCTCCGCGCCGCGGTGAAGATGTTTTTAAACTGGTGCATCAAGAAAGATTATTTGCCCGCGAACCACCGCTTGCTCGATGCGTCTGGCATGAAGCGGCAAAAAGCCGATAGCAGCGAAACAGATTTTTATCGCCCGGCTGAATTGCGTGCCATGCTGGAAGCGGCAGACGACACCATGCGACCGATTATCGCGCTGCAAGGTCTGGCTGGGGTTCGACTGCAAGAGGCCCAGCGTCTGACGTGGCAGGATGTTTTCGGTACGGCGGGACACATCGCCATTTCTGCCACGAAATCCAAGACCCGCAGCCGCCGCTTGGTTGAAATCTGCCGGGCATTGGCCGCATGGATTGAACCCTATCGCCAGCATAAAGGCCCGTTGTGGACGCAGAGCCGCGACACCTACCACGCGGCGTTTGTCGAACTCCGTGAATCCCAAAAAATCCCGGCCCGCAAAAACGGATTGCGCCATGCGTTTTGCACTTACCACTTCGCGTTGCATGACAATGAGAATCTGACGGCGGCACAGGCTGGAAACAGTCCCGCCGTGATTCATTCGGCTTACAAAGGACTGGCGACGAAAGCCGAAGCGAAAAAATGGTTCAATATCAGGCCTCAAAAATCCGCCAAAAATGTGATTCGACTACCCGCCGTAGCCAATAGCTGATGTCCGCAGATGAATGCAAAACGAGAAGAGACAGATACCCCGGCGAGCGGCGAGCGAAACTTGTACCTGATCTCGTAATGTTGCATTGACGAGTGATGAAATATGCAACTGCATTTTGACAAATTGCGTTTAAGCCGGAGGCACGAGGTTACTCAAAATCCCGACAAAGCCACCTGCAACTGGCTCGAAATCTTCTTCTGGACTAATGGACTGATGCTTTTGAACTGGGTCCAAGGAGTTCTACACCAACTTCCTTCACTTGATGAGAAAACCCAAAAGGCCTTCTGGCAAGGTTCGATGCCTGCCCAATTCTTGAAAGAATTTCCGTGGCTCGCAAAGTTTTCGTCCGCACAAGTTATCGAGTATTGCCAAGTCCGGCAAAGCATGGACAAGGCGCGAACGCGACTGCTCATTAGAGCCAGTGGCGACCGAGAGAACCCGAAAGGCGCAGATTCAGAGGTAGCACAAGGCGATGTATGGCTGGACGAAAAGAAATTTGTCATTAACGAAGCTGCGAAATCTAAGTCCGTGGCAATGTCGTCGGGGTTAATCCACAAAGCGGCCATGCGAAATGATGTCCGATTTTTTGTTCGCCTTGGCAAGGCGCTCCAATCAAAGAAGATGCTACAGGATGTGGATTGGACTCGTCCAGGCTGCGACCCTGTCGCCTTCTTCCTGGTAGAAAACTGGTGCTCGGGCCAGGCATATAAATCTCGCCTCCCCGCGCTTTGTTTCTTTTCAGACCAAGCACTGGCAGATTTCTGTTCCGCTGCGTTCGGTCGCAAGGCCGGAAACCCATCTCTTGATGCCATCCGCCAGTGGCGGCGACGTCTCGGCTTGAAACAGGTCAGCAGTCCAAAGGTCAAGGCTACAAACGTTTCGGGTGGCGAGATTCTGTTTATTGAGAGCAAGTAGTCCCTGCTCACCAAGGCGGTCAAAAAAACGCGCAATTTCCTGTCCACGACGACCGCTCCATATCTGCGAAAATGGCAGCAGATATGAGCGAAAAATTGAAACCAGCACCACCGGCGAGCAAGGAAGAAAAACAACTGGCGCAGCTACCAATCGCAGTCCAGCCGGAAGGCGAGCGTGGTTTCTTGACCACAAGCGAACTCCAGAAAACAGTTTTGCCGCTGTCCCGGCGCTCAATTTTCGACTATCGGCGCAGAGGTATCATCCCCTCAATTCAAATTGGCTCAAAAGTTTTGTATCACAAAGAGAGTGTGATTGCTGCCTTACTTCGCCGTCAAAACGGAGGTGCAATTCAATGAGAAATTTTAGGAACACGCCGAAAGCTGAATGGAACGGCGTCGAGTTAGACGGAAAGAAGTTGCCGAGAGGCAGACATGATGCACCGATAAACAGGCCATGCCGAACTCGTAAAACAACACAGCGATTCAAGGCAACGCAGCGGCTAGAACCCGATTGCGACCTTGAACAGACCTGTGGGAAGGACAAACTCTTTGTGGAGAGTCCCCCAAGCTCTGGGGTGGCGTAGGTAGATCGTAATTGAAGCCACGACCGTCATCGGGCGAAAGCCCGGAGAATCTTGCCTGTTGAGTTTACAGGATGACCGCAACTCGCCAGCAGCGGCAGGGCAAGAAAATGGTATGCGGAAACCAAACGGATTCCTGAATGACGGGCAGCCGCATTCGCCAAAGCGTGCCACTCCTTGAAATTAGGGAGTGGTGTCGTTTCCAGCCGTTGTCCTGCCTCCAGGCAATCGCGTAAGCCTTAAGGATTGACCGATGACAAGCACCATGAACAAACCTGAAAACAAGTCACATAACAAGAACCCGACAGGCAAGGGGGGATTCAAGAAAGGAAAATCAGGGAATCCGGGTGGCAGGCCCAAGGGTATGGCTTCGTACATCCGAAGCATAACCAAGGACGGCAAGCTCATGGCCGACTTCTGGCTCGATGTGATGCTGGCCAGGGGCGAGTTCAAGGGCGCGGATACGAGGGACCGTCTGACGGCCACCAAGGAACTTGCCGACCGGGGCGTCGGCAAGCCGGGTGAGTGCCACGAGATAACCGTGCCGGCCGCAGGCGAGTCCGTCCCGACCGAGAACAAGAAGGGCGGGTACGTGTTCACGATCCGGGTGAGCGGGGAGGAGGCTCCATGAACAATTCGACGGTTGCATGGATACAGAAACAAGTTTAGGGGCTGAAACTCGCTCAAAACAGGGGCGTAAAGCGACGATAAATGGACAGGAAGATGCGCCGGCATGGTCAAACCGAGCCGAAGGCGCCGCAGCTTGCCAATGCTTGAGAACAAGCATTAAACAAGCGGTCCAGGTGGCGACCCGTTGAAAACAACGGCAAAACAACGAGTCCGTGAGGGCAACCAGGCAGCGAGTGACGACCCGCGCAAGTTTGGGGGCGGAGCTCGCTCAGAACAGCGCTGGTAACAGCAGCAATAATTGGACAGCCACGATCACTGCCGGGCAGATTAAGGCTCCAACGGTCGAGCCAGTTTCATTTTCTGCAATTCATTTTCGCTCGGTGTCACCGAAACGAAATTCACGTTACAAGTGAATTGCCTCACCGTTTTTAATGAACCATTGACCGTTGTATAAGTGTATTCACCATTGGGATAAGCCGCCGCCTCCACTATATCGCCGTCAACCAGGTTTGCATCATTATGATAATCAGTAAGCAGGCACAAACCGTCATAAACTTGTAGGCCGTTGTTCAAAAAACGAATGTCGCCGGAGAGATTATCGCCAATAACAATGCGCTCTTTGATGGCGTCATTTCTCCTTTGGCCCGCGCTATCCACCAGCAGCCCCGTGTCAATTTTTTGTAAAATCTTGCCTTCAATTATCATCTTGGTTGACTCAATTTTCTTTCTATTTTCGGCCAGCTTTTCAGCAGCCTGATATTCCCTGTCATGTGCTAATTGTGTTTCACGTTTCTGCCTATCTACTTCATCGGCAGCCGCAGCATTTGTCGGATTGTAACCAAATTTGTCCTGCAAATCTTTTGAGAGCGAATCCAATCGCAATATTCCCATTTCGCCGCTCGGAGTTTTGTAAACGAATTTGTTCGGTGTCAATTTTACCAGCACAGCATTGGTGATTATGCGTCCGGTGGAACCTGTCAGCGTAAAGGGGGTCAGCAACGCCTCATTGGTCACATAACCGGAACTGTCAGTGTTCGTTCCAGATGCAACGACCGTATTGAAAGAGCTTCCAGAGGCAGAAAGCGCGGTTGCACCAGCTTGTTGGAGCAGCTTCACGACTGCCGTTTTCCCCCGACGTTTTGCTATGCCTAATGCGGTCTCGCCGTCCGCGTCCACCGCGTTAAAATCAGCCTTCCTAGCAAGCAAAAGTTCAATCACATTGGTATCATTCTCTTGTGCCGCTTCCATCAAAGCTGTTTCGCCAAAATCATTTGTCGTGTTGATGTCGGCGCCCCTAGACAGTAAAAGCTTGAACATTTTTATTTTGGCTATTTCGCCATCAGTCGTGATCTTACTGGGCAGACCGGTGGCTGGGTCAATCTGCTCCCCAATAAGACCCAAATTCATCAGGGCTGTTCTGCCGTTATCTTTAACATTGATGTCAGCACCCTTGTCCAACAAAAGTTTTACTATATCCGTTTGGCCTTGTTGTGCCGCCGCCGTCAGGGCGTCACCATTGTTCTTAGCGCCCCTGTCCAACAAAAATTTTACCATATCCGTTTGGCCGTTATATACTGCATGTGTCAGGGCGGTGCCGCCGAGAAAACCTCCTTTCGCATTGATGTCAGCTCCCTTGTCTAACAAAAGCTGGACCACATTCGTATCGCCATGCCCTGCCGCCCACATCAGAGCTGTCGAGCCGATGAAATTTTCCGCGTTGATGTCAGCGCCCTTGTCCAGCAAAAGCTTGATCGTGTCCGTTTGGCCTTTGGCTGACGCCCACATCAGGGCTGTTGCCTCGTGAAAAAAGATGTTTGTTCCAATGTCTCCTTTCGCATTTACATCGGCACCTTTTTCCAACAACGACTTGACAGTTTCCGTATCACCAGACTTTGCTGCACTCAACAGTTGTTCAGTCGTAACAAGAGGCGCATTTTTATCCGAAGTTGAATCAGAATTGCTAGTGCTCGTTTGGGCGAGCGAAACAACACAACTCGCAATGAGGGTGACGATGATTGTTTTCATAGTATTTTCCCATTCGCGTTTTCTCCGCGCTACTGCTCCCGAAATAAAAAAGGCGTGCCTTACTCACGCTCCGCAACAGGCACGGGAATGCCTCCACAGGAACGCTTTCAGACACGCCCGATGTGGGCGTGCCTTCAAACGCTGTCCTGTGGTCGAAATTTCCCGTTTCGTTGCGAACAGCAGCCGAAGCCGCAAATTTTGTCGTTTGGGTTTTCCTACATTTGTTTTTTCAGAACGCTAACAATTGAACAAATCGCAATCATCTTCGCAAAGCAATTCTCCGTGCGCGAAATCACAGAGGCAAAGTCTCCGGAGCCGGGCGGCGGGTGCAATCTGGAGCGCAGCCGGATGAGGCGAGCAATAGATTGACGCGACGACCGGTGACACACAATCACGCCTCTGATTCACGCGCACGACCCCACGCGGCTGCGCCGTGATGTGAACCGAGCATCCGCCCAACAATACCGATACACAAAACCACGTCCGCGCCGAACAAACCAGCTCAGTTTGTCCGTTTGTAAATTGCGTTGCCGTCTTTTCGACCATAACATTCTCTCGGCATGGCGAGTTACCACAACATCCGCACGCAACTGGGCGGCGATAATGGACCACCTTGGTTCGTGATTCATCGCGGGGACGTGATCCTTGCCATCATTCTGCGGGAAGACCTCAATCCCAGCATCAACAGCAATCCTGCCGAAGTGTGGGTCGGTGCAGAAGAACCTCTGCCTGAATGGGGAAAACGTCTCGCCTTGAAAACCATTGAAGTCCCACTTTACGTTTCGCCGGGGGAAGGGATGGGATATGCGGAGCGCGGCGCCTACAGAATCGTTGGGAACACTGATGACGCCACTGAAATTGCAGCACGCGAAGCCCAGCCCGGTATCGGGAAACTTTCCCGGATTGTCTTTCTTAAAAAAGCGTGACGCTGCGCCAGTGCATCCAGTGGGCATCGATAGGCAAAAAATGGATGACACCAACCCCTTAACCATTTGGCCAACGAAGTGAGCCGCATTCGCACCAGTGTCAAATTGCTGTAAAAGGCGGCAACGAATTTGTCGCAATGTGACGCCTTTTGACGCCGCGCATTCGCCGCCATTTTTCGCCTTCACCTGAAGGCTTTTCATGCGGACAAGCCTTACTCCTCGTCAAAACGAGGATTCTGCGTCTGCGAAAAAGTCGCGGTTTGGACGCAGCATATCCGCGCCATAGCGCGGCCTGCTGGCCGTGGCTTTGTCTAGTCCGTGACCGCGTCCAGACTGGAAACAGTCAGTGTCCAGGCCGCGCCCGCAGCGAGTCCATGTCCGTGGTCGTGTCCGGGCCGCGAACTATCCGCGTCCAGTCCGCATCCGCGCCGGGTTCACCCGGCTCCGCGTGGATCGCCCTTCGATTGTGTGGCTCGCTGCGCGTCGTCAAGGTAAGACTCCCCCGCTGCCCTGTGAGTTCCACCTTGACGATGCTCACTTCGCCGGAAGAAAGACGGGCGATTAAGGATTCACGCGGGAAGTGTCGCAGCCGGGTGGCAGGCCGCATCGCGGACACTCCCCGGCCAGTGCAGCATCGGGAAACAGTTGGTTCAATGCTAAAGCCCGGACTGCGCCGGACAAACTGCGGCCGTAAATGCGGACACGAACAAGCTGCGGACGCGGTAGCCGCCACAGCCCGGACTGGACATGGACTGACCGTGGCTGCGGACATGAGCGCGACACTTGCCCGGACAGATTGCGATTTCACCGCGGCCATTGCGCGGACTCAAAAACCTCCCAAACGGGAGGAGTAAGGCGTGCCCCGTCATAAACCGGTAGGTTGCAGCCGCGCGAATGCCAATCCACTGCGGGCCAAGTGTGAGCCGATTTGTCAGCCTCGCGGATGCGATTGGACAGATTGAATTGGACAGGTGCCGTTTTTTTGGACCGCCACCCGCCACGGTTTTAGACCGCCGTACACAACCGTCTGTTTTGAGGCGATACCAGTGCCGCCCGCCACTGACAACTTGTGATTGTGATACACCAGCACTTGCCCTAGCTGGCGTAAATTCACTCCCAGATGAGTCGGAGATCCGATTTATGAACAGCGAGCACAACGGCTTTCGGAATGCCATCCGAACACCGCCAACCAATTTGGACGCACCGGGAAACCGTGTGCGGGACGAATTGGGTTTCATTGACGAAAAGCAACTACTGGCGAGAGTGCCCGTGAGCCGCCGCACGTTGTTCAACTGGCGCAGGGCCGGCAAAATCCCCTGCGTGCGGCTGGATGGTCGCCGTATTCTCTTCCACTGGCCAAGTGTCGAAGCCGCACTCCTGCGTCATCAGCGCGGCGGGCAGTCGTGAGCCAATTCGCTTCGCATTTACATATTTGGAAATGTAAAGAGCAGCGTATGTCCCTTTAATTGAGTAGGCCGAACTTCGAGCTGCAATTTTCCGGGACGGAAATAAATCAGTCCGGGTAGTCGTGCGGCAAGGAACAAAGAATCGTTAAGTGGTTTCGGTAGTGCTTTGTCGCATGGTAGGAGCAACTCACCAAATTTTCTCCGGCTGGAGTTGAAAAGTTCCGGGGCACTCGCCTCGATCATCCAAAAGATGGGCGGCAGATGGTCGCGGAATTTTTGCAAAATATCCGGCTCCAGTGCCATGCCGTCCCAAGCCCGGATTCCTTCAATGTGCTTCAAGTAGTCTTCTTTTTTCGTCAGTATCGTACGAAGAACAAGCCATCCTTGCTGCGTAAACACTGCGAACCGGTCATACCAATCGTTACCTGTACGTGGGCGGCCTTTTACGATGGCGTCGAAAAATGCAAATCCGATTGCCTCGGCCTGTACAGCGTTAAAAGTGGTGGGGCAAGATTTAAGCCCATACATGAGGCGAAAGTTGTCCTTTTTCAGGAAATGACGTGGCAAACAAAGGTAAGGGCCAAAATTATCATCGTGGACAACAAATGTGCTGAGCCAATTTTCGCTGGGAAAATAGCTCTGCAAGCCTCCGAAGTAAGCACGTTGTGCTTGCGGCATCCAGGTATCTTCATTGAACGTGTGGCCGAAAACTGGGATGACATGGCGTGGTCCGCCACTTGCCCCGGCTTTGGGATCATCCAGTTCAAAACCTACAAGCGCGGGAAAGCTCGATTCGATGGCCCCATAAAGATCACGTTGGTATTCGGTAGGCAAAAGGAGTGCTTGACTGGGTTCGTGAACGACTTTGTCGAAAAGTATGTTGAGGCCAGTCAGAATGTTCTCCATGTCGGCGGGTTCTAATCCTCCGGCCCCACTACCAACTTGCCGGGTTTTATGGTCAATGCCCGCCAGAGTATTCATCCGCTCATAGGTAATGTCGCCGTCCGGCAATAAACAGGCAAGGGCGGTACGCAATCCGACGTGAGCACAAACAACGGTAAGATCGTTTTGTTGAGCGTAAAGAATACCGGTGACTGAGAATTTGCCGAGCGAAGTGTTTATCTCGTAATGCCGCTGGCAATGAATAAAATTATTGTGCTCGATTTGCCTGAATGGTGGCATCACGGATTCAAATACATGAACACGCGGCAAGGATTGGCCGGAGAAGAAGTCTTGCTTGAAAATGACGTAGCCGATGAAATCGGGTTGCGTGGGGGCTTGGCTTGTAGGAGAGCGAAAGAAAGAAATACGATGAACCTCCGAACGCTGGAAGTCAGGACGGCGGACAGCCAGCGCTTTATTCTCTGCGGCCAGCAGGGCGCAGTCTGCCTCAGTAATTTGTTCGATAAGGAGTGACTGATATTTCAACTTGCGCGCTAACGAGAAAATGCGTCGCAACACGGGATGCGACCCATATTTCTGGTCAACGAACAGGAAATTGGAGAAATTTCTCTCGACTCCGGTATCAAGCCGTTGGATTTGCTTCCCGATGGCTTGCCGAAAATTCATCGTGCGCCACGAGCGGACGCCCGTTAATATCTGCCTACAGAAACGTTGCGAGTTTTGTCTGAGTAGGCGCGGGTATCTGCCACAAAGGATTCGACTTCTTTAGACACCTGCAATTCGTTCGCGGGCACCTTGCCTGCTACCGTCTCACAAGAGCAAGCGTGACCGTACGTCCGCGCCGTCAGCTCCTGCAACGATGCCGTGAGCTGATCAATTGACTCGTTCATGTTGGCCATAACCTGTTAATTCGTCGTCTAACCTGCTTAAACATTGCCCGGTTGTAAAGTCTCTGTTTGTAAACCAAATGTGCAGCAGGACAGATGCCCGTTCAAGCCTGGATAGGCGACCTATTGGGCTTTAAAAATAGGGTTTTCCCTAATTTTGTCAACAATAAAGCATATCATTAGAATACCTGCACCAGACAAACGCCCGACCCGACCAGGAATTGATTTACGTCGTGCCTGCCCGCGATCAAGCCCGCCGGCAAAAACGATAGCAGGGCGGTTTTGAGTCCCGGACGCTGCTTTGACCCTCGCCGCAAGGGCCGGACGCGCCACGGGCCAGCCACGCGCCACGGCGGGCCAAAATTTTTGCACAAGTTTGCACAGATTCCGGGGCGAGTTCGGTTTGCACAAAGTTTGCACAGCCGGTTTTCTTGCACATGATTTGCACACGTTTTTCTTCCCGCGGCTTCCCAACAATGCACAAATAATGCTTGCAAACATTACTTATTAGTGTACATCAAAGGGCAATGAATACTCAACTAGAGGCAATCATGGGAAGTGCTGAGAACACTCTGAAACTTGGTTCGAATCCATGTCGGACAGCCAAATTGAAATTGAGATCGGCCCGGTCAAATGGACCGAAGCTATTCATCGATTTCAGCTTCGCAGGAATTGCCATCCACATTCTCCGATAAACCGGTTTCCTTTTCTTCTCCGCGCCATCGTTTCAGCCAAACCATCAGAATGCTGATGTCAGCGGGTGAAACTCCGGAAATTCGCGCTGCCTGACCGATGGTTGCCGGACGAATCTGCGCGAGCTTCTGCCGCGCTTCGAGCCGCAGGCTGGGTACGGTTGCGAAGTCGAACAATCGAGGAATCACCTTATCTTCCAAACTCTTGAATTTTTTGACCTCAACTTCCTGCCGCTCAATGTAACCGGCGTATTTGATGGCGATTTCAACCTGTTGAACCACTTCATCCGGCAATGTTTCGTCGCGATTGGGCAAATTCCTATAAGTAACCTCGGGGCGCGCCAAGATTTTCCCAAGAGAATTAGATCCATAATATGTTGATAATAAACGACTTATCTCATTATTTATCGAAACCATCTTTGTCATGTACTGTTGATGATTTCGATCTGGCAGGAGGCCAATTTCGTGGCCGATGTCCGACAGGCGCAGGTCCGCATTATCCTGGCGAAGCAGAAGGCGATATTCAGCTCGCGAGGTAAACATCCGGTAGGGCTCTACTGTTCCTTTGGTAATCAGGTCATCGATCAGTACTCCGATGTAGGCCTGGTCACGGCGTAAGGTAAATGGATCCAATCCTTTGACCCGTCCAGCGGCATTGATTCCAGCAATCAGGCCTTGGGCTCCAGCCTCCTCGTAGCCGGACGTTCCATTGATTTGGCCAGCCAGGAAAAGGTTTCGGCAGGCTTTGGTTTCAAGCGAAGGATGCAACTGTGTTGGGAAGGCAAAATCATACTCGACAGCATATGCCGGCCGAAGGATTTCTGCGTTCTCACATCCGATGATGGTCCGAACCAAATCCACCTGTACTTCAAATGGCAGGCTGGTTGAGAAGCCGTTGACGTAGAATTCGTCCGTTTCTATCCCCTCCGGCTCAAGGAAAATTTGGTGCCGGTCCTTCGCAGGAAACTTGACAATTTTATCCTCGATCGATGGACAATACCGGGGGCCAATACCTTTGATAATCCCCGAATACATTGGAGATTTGTGCAGATTTTGCCGGACTATCTCAGCTGTTTTATTCGTTGTAAACGTAATAAAACAAGGGAGTTGTCTGTTGATCCGATCTAGGATCGATCCAGTCGGATACTTGCCATCGGAATGGCTCCGGGCGGGGTGCCTGGACCGCAAATGTTCCACATGGAACAAATCGTCTTTCCAAAACGTGAAGTAAGGTACCGGTTCGTCACCTGATTGAACTTCAGTTTTGGAAAAATCAATTGATCGGCGTAACAGGCGAGGTGGTGTTCCGGTTTTCAGTCGTCCGAGCTCCAGACCAAGTTCTTTGAGCGAGGATGAGAGGTTCATCGACGCAGCATCCCCTGACCGTCCCCCTGATTGCTGGTTGGATCCAACGTGCATCAGTCCACGTAAAAAAGTTCCTGTAGTAACGATGACTGTTTTCGCGAGGTATTGGACTTCGAGCGTGGTTTCTACGCCAAAAACGATTCCATCCTTATGCAATATTTTGGATGATTGCCCCTGTTTGACATCCAGGTTCGGCTCAGTTTCGCACACCCATTTCAGGCGAAGCTGGTAAGCCTTTTTGTCGCACTGGGCTCGTGGTGCCCAGACTGCCGGCCCCTTCTTGGTATTAAGCATTCGGAATTGAAGTCCGGCCATATCAGTGGCTTTGCCCATTTCTCCGCCGAGAGCGTCAATCTCACGTGCGAGATGCCCTTTGGCTAAACCGCCTATGGCTGGATTGCAGGACATTTGTCCGATGCTATCAACATTGATGGTAAGAAGCAGAGTCTGGCATCCCATTCTGGCTGCGCTCAACGCAGCCTCCACGCCAGCGTGGCCGGCGCCGATGACAATCACATCATACTGTTTGGGATAGACAAACATAAATAAGTTACATTAACATATATGATTAATTAAATTAATTAATAGTATTTATCGATACAATCCGTGCTTAAATTATGCAGATTCCGGGGATGGGTTCAATGCTTTTCCCGGCAAGCTCGTTGAGTCGGATCGGGGAGGAAGCCAGATTTCATATTGGCGGGGTGGAATCGTCGATCGTCCAATCGACTTAAAGCATTGCGCCCGGGCTTCCGGCAGCGCATTTCCGACTCAATTCCCGCTCCTGGACGATTGGGCAACGGGTAAAGTGATGCAGATGCTCGTTCCGCGACCCACCTGGGATTTGATCCGGATGGTTCCCCGGTGGGTATCAATGATGCGGCCGACGATGGCCAGACCCAAACCGGTTCCTTTGGTTTTAGTCGTGCTCAAGACAGCCGTGAAGGCGCGCTTCTGGACATCCCGGGGCATACCATTGCCTGTATCTTTGAATTCGATGGTGACCTGATTCGGCAGTGCGCCCGGGCGGGCCGGGCGCGCGGGCCGGGATTTGATTGTCAGCGTTCCTCCGTTGGGCATGGCCTCGGCGGCGTTAAGGATTAAATTTAAAAATGCCTGTTCCAATTGAGGCGCGTCGCCCATCACATCCGGCAAATCCGTGGCTGATCGGCGAACGAGCCTGACTTTTTGATTGGCCAATTTGTGACGGACCAGCAATCCCAGTTCGTCCACCAGTTCATTCAGATTGACCGGTTCCAATTTAGGCTCGGTGGTTCGGGCGAATGCCAGAATCTGTTCCACGATAGTGTTCAAATGCTCGATTTTGGCATCAATGATCCGGGCATCCTTGGTCCGCGGATCGCCTTCCGGAAATTTTAAATTCAGCGAATGATACAGCAGTTTCATCACCGTGAGTGGATTTCGGATTTCATGGGCCACCTCGGCGGCCAATAGTCCGAGCGCGGAAAGTCGTTCATTCTGCCGCAATTGTTCCTCCACGTCCACGACACGTTCATAAAGGCGCGCCTTTTCAATCGCGATGGCTGACAATTCTGCCAACGCGCTCAGGATGCGGACTTCCTCGTTGGAAAAATTGTATTCCCGATCGGTGTAAACACTCAGCGTCCCGATCGATTCGCCAACAAAAATCAACGGCACGCTGAGCAGGGAAACCAGGCCCTCACGACGAGCGACTTCGACATGCTGATAACGGCTAGATGCTTGAACATTAGCTACTTGCATCGGCTTTTTCCGGCGCATGACCACTCCCAGCAGGCTGTCGGCAATGGCCAGTCGCGGTTTATTCACATAAACCTGACCCGCTCCGAAGCTGGCGCGCAAATCGAGCCACTCGCGGGATTCATCCAGCATCATCAACGAACACATCCGGGCGCGCATCAGGATACAGGCTTCCCGGGTAATGACCTTCAGGGCTTCGTCCAGGTTCAAAGTGGAACTGATGATCCGGCTCACGCTGGCCAGTGATTCGAACAAGTGCACCTTTAATCTCAATTGTTCATACAGCCAGGTGTTCTGGATCACCCGGGCTGCTTGCAACGCCAGTTCCTGAAGCAGTTCCTCATCGGTCGCGGTAAAGGCATCCACGCGGTCGGAATCCACATTCAGCACACCGCGGGTTTCGTTGTTGACTTCGAGCGGCATGGCCAGCTCCGACCGCACGCCGCGTCGCGCCATCACATAGCGCGGATCCCGGGTCACATCGCCGACGCGGGCCGGCTTGCCGGTTTGTGCCACCCAGCCGGTGATGCCTTCGCCGACCCTCAATTTCAGCCGGATCGCAACCGCGGGGAGGTTTTGTGACGCGTGAATTTCCAGGAAGCCGGAGGTGGGATTGATGAGAACAACGGACCCGCTCGACGCCTTCATCAATCGCACTGCCTCGCTGACGATCAGTTGCAGCGCCTGCTGCGGATCGAGGGTTGAGTGAATGATGTTGCTGACCTGGTAGAGCAATTGCAGTCGCTCATAACGCAATTTCAATCTGGATAGTTCGTCGTTCACAGCTGAAACCGGCCGTCATCGCATCCGCGTTGTCAACACCACCCCGGTCGCTCCGAAAATCAGATTGGGCAACCAGGCGGCCAACCAGGGCGGCAAATGCCCGCTGGTGCCCAGTGCGAGGCTGACTTGTTGGATCACAAAATAGGCAAAGCAAACAAAAATGCTTCCCGCGACACCAAAGAAAACGTTGCGGCGACCGGAAGCCGCGCCAAAGGGGATGGCAATCAATACCACCACCATACATGTCCAGGGCGAAGCCAGGCGATCGTGCAATTTGGTCAATAGCCGGCAGGAATCGTCGTGAGGCAAATCGGGATACGATCGCAAATAGTTCCAGATGTCTACGAGCGGGATATTGGCTTTTTTCGTGCCGCCCAGGTTCAGGTACCGGCTGATTTCGACTTCGCTCTGAATTTCCATCGGTGTCTCTTTGAATTCCGGCATTGCCAATACATTGCTTTGCAGGAGCGGGACCAAATCAGCATTCGTGTTTTCCCGGGTATATTCGGTGGCATTAAAAAAGGTCCACACGCCATTGGTGCGAATTGCGCGATCGGCGACGAGAAGGCGGCTCCAGCCATCGGGCAGAGTCCAACGCACTTTAGGTGTCAGCATCTCGCTGGTTTGGACATGATATTCGGTGAAAAACCATATCCGATGATCGCGCATGTTGGTAAAGCCGAAATTGTGGAATTGGGCCTGTTTTCCTGCGTCTCCCGGCCTCTGAACGTAGCGGGTTTTGATTCGGTCTGCCCACTCGGCTCCACGAGGGACGCATCCTTCGTTCAGCCCGAACAAAACGACGCTGGCGAGCAATCCCACGGCCAGATACGGCACGCAGATTCGCCACAAACTCACACCGGCCGCCCGCATGGCTGTGATTTCGTTGTGGCGGGAATGGTGAGTGAGCGTGTAGAGCAGCGCCAACAGCAGGACAATCGGCAGGATGGCCACGACAAATTCCGGCGTCATGACCAGGTAATACTCGAGAATGTCCATCGGACGCAGCCGGGCCTCCTGGAACTCCGCCAGATTATTGAAAGCGTCGGCAGAGATCCAAAAAATCAAAAATCCTCCCAGGCAAAACGCCAATGGAATCAGCAATTCGCGAATCAGATATCGGTCCAACAGCCGCATCGTGACGGCAGGGTAAGCCGCGCCCGTCGCCGGGAGCAAGTTTTGTCGTGGGTGGGCACCGGGGTGATTTTAACAATGGCAGGGACAGCCCGCTGCGCTGTCTTCCGATTCATCGGGACAGCGCGGCGTTCCGACCAAAATCTGCCTCTACCGACAGGTCGAAAAACCTTGCGTGGCGCGATGGCTGTTTTAAAATGGTTATCTTTGCCACTTTGGCGGGTTGGTAGCTCAGTTGGTAGAGCAGTGCCCTTTTAAGGCATTGGTCCAGGGTTCGAGTCCCTGCCAACCCACCATTTCTGGAATTACACGACGCACAGAATAATTGGGGCTCGCGGAGTTCGCCCCTCCGAGTCAGGGCACGGACGTTTTGAGATTTGTATTTTCCGCCGTGAGGGTTAAAATGCATTCATCAAAACCGCCACTCGCGTAAAATTCTGGGGCGTGCGCGGCTCGATCCCGACACCGGGACCGACGACGGTGCGTTATGGCGGCAACACGTCCTGTGTCGAAGTCCGCATGGGCGGAGAAATCATTCTGCTCGACGCCGGCACGGGTCTCCGGGCGTTGGGCCGCTCACTGTTGGCGGAATTCAAGGGGCGACCGCTGAATCTGACGATTCTACTGACGCATACCCACTGGGACCACATCCAGGGCCTGCCGTTTTTCGGACCGATTTACGATTCCCGCTGCCGGCTTCGCATTCTGGGTTGTGAAGGGACGCGCAAGGGCCTGGTCAATGCCCTTACCGGCCAGATGGAAAGCACGTATTTTCCCGTCCCGTTCGATAAGCTGCCGAGCAACATCGAAATTGAGGAGTTGAAAAATCTGAATTTCAACATCGGTCCGGTCTGTGTGCGGACCCAGCGGGCGAATCATCCCGGTCTTTGCGTGGGTTATCGGCTTTTTACTCCCGACAGCGTCATCGCGTTTTTTCCCGACACCGAGCCGCGCACCGGCGGCCGGGACGGGGACATGATTGAATTTCTGCGCGACGTGGATTTGCTGATCCTGGATTCGCAGTACGATGCCGGGGAATATCGAAAACACGTCGGCTGGGGACACGGCTGCGTGGATGATTCGGTCGCGCTCGCATTGCAGGCCGGGGTGAAGCAGCTTTCCCTGTTTCACCATGACCCGGATCATGACGACCGGCGGATCGACGGACTGGTCCGGCACGCGCGGCGGCTCGTGGCTAAGCAAAAGTCGAAGTTGAAAGTGGATGCCGCCCGCGAGGGAGCGACCATAACGGTGTCGTTCAAGCCGGTTTCTCGCCGCAGTTGATGGCCATGGCGCCGCCGAGCAGGTCGATGACGTGGACGTTTACGAGTTTCAACGATCGCATTTTTTCCGCTACCGCCAGTTGCGCGGGATAATGTTTCAGCGATTCGAGGATATAGGCATACGCTTCGGCGTTGCCGGAGAACAGCCGGCCGACCAGCGGCACGGACAGGCGCAAGTGGCTGAAGTAAATATTTCGCCAAAGCGGATTGGCCGGTTTGCCGAAATCCAGCACGACGATTCGGGCGCCGGGCCGCGCCACGCGCTGCATTTCCTCTAGGCCGGCTTCCCAATTTGACAAGTTCCGCAGTCCGTAGCTCATGGTGACCGCTTCGAACAAGCCGTCGGGAAAGGGAAGTTCCTGGGCATCGCCGCGGATAAACGTCGGATTCCGGCTTCCGGATCTCGGGTCCCGGATGACGTTCCGGGATTCAGCCACGTCGAGCATCTTCTGGCTGAAATCCAGGCCGACCACTTCCGCGCCCTGGCGGGCGAGGCCGAAGGCGATGTCGCCGGTGCCGCAACACAGGTCCAAGGCGCGCCCGCCGGCGGCCACGGCAGCCAGTTTGACGACACGGTGTTTCCAATAACGGTGCAGCCCGAAACTTTGGAGGTCATTGAGCAAATCGTATCGTCGGGCGATGGTGGCAAAGAGGTCATTGACCCTGGCCGCATGCTGTTCGCCCGGATTATAATAGATATTGCTCACACCGACAGTTTAACACCATGCCCGGTTCGGAAGTCAAAGGACATAAAATAGCTTTTCGGCGGTCGAGGTGTTTGCTAGGTTGGCATAAAATTGGCTGTCTGTCAGTATTGACCTTGGCTGTATCATACTAATATGAACAATGAATCCGCTCCGGCGGGCCCGAAAAAAATCCTGGTGGTTGACGACAATGAAGTCATCCTCAAGACGATTTCTCTGAAGTTGCAGGGTGCCGGCTTTAAAATCATCACGGCCCTGGACGGTTCGGAGGCGGTGGCCGCTGCCCGCAAAGAGACGCCGGATTTGATTTTATTGGACATTAATTTCCCTCCGGACGTGGACGGGGTGCCGTGGGATGGTTTCCGGATCATGGATTGGTTTCATCGGCTGGATCCGGCCAAAAAAATTCCCATCATCATTATCACCGGTCTGGAAGATTTGAAGAGTAAGGAGCGTGCCAGTACCAGCGGGGCGGTGGCCTTCTTCCACAAGCCCATCAACCACGACGATTTGCTCAAGGTGGTCAGCGCGACCCTGGGCAATGCCGACAAACCGTCCTGAAATCAGGCTTGCAAATTCCGCCGGTTCCTTTAGTCTGCTGCTCCCCTTCGGGAAGCGAGCGTAGCTCAGCCTGGTAGAGCATCACGTTGCCAACGTGAGTGTCGAGGGTTCGAATCCCTTCGCTCGCTCCAATTCTTTCCGGTTCTGGCACAAAAGCCGCTATCTGTCCGGTGGATAACAATGTAATGCCTGAAACATGGGTCTGCCTACTCAACCAGTTGCCCTGAGCGTGGAGCAAATCAGCGAGTTGAATCAAAAACTCTCTGCGTTGCGGCACGACATGAACAACAGCCTGTCGCTGATTGCCGCCACGGCGGAACTGATCCGCCGCCGGCCGGCCACCACCGAGCACATGTGGAATACCCTTCACGAACAGCCCCGCAAAATGACGGCCGCCATTGCCCAGTTTTCGCGCGAAATCGAGGCGGCTTTGCAAATCACCCGTTCCTGAGCGCCGTCTTCCCGCCGGCCTTTTGACTTTGGCCGGCACCGGCTTTTTGGCAGACTCATTGGCCATGGAACAAACCGAAGCGGAACTGATCGCCGCCGTGCTGCGAGGCAACGCCGCCAGTTTCGAGCCTTTGGTGCAAAAATATTCGCCGCGGGTTTTCGCCACCGCGCGCCGCTACGCGCGCCGGGACAGTGAAGTCGAAGACATTGCGCAGGAAGTCTGGCTCAAGGCCTTCGACAAACTCAAGAGTTTCCGCGGCGAAGCCCCTTTTGAGCACTGGCTGATGCGCCTGACGGTGCGGACCTGCTACGATTTTCTGCGCGGCCACCAGCGCAACCGCGAATCGTCGTTTTCGGATCTGACTGAGCCGGAAAGCGACTGGCTGGATCGGTTTGTGGCCCAGCCGGAAACGGCTTCGGAAAATGCGGATGCCGCCCGCCTGCTGGTGGCGCGGGTGCTGGAACGTCTTTCCCCACAGGCCCGGCTGGTCATCACGTTGCTGGAGATTGAAGACCGATCGGTCAAGGAAATCGCCGAGCTGACCGGCTGGTCGGTGCCGCTGGTAAAGGTGCGCGCCTTTCGGGCCCGGGCCGAGATGCGGAAGATTCTGGCCAAAATAGCGACAGAAAAGTATTTGTAACGATTGTAACCCGACTTGGAATAGCCACGTCTGATTTGTTGAGGTTTTATGTACGATTGGTCGTTATTGCAAAGGAAATTGGTCAACGCCGCTCGCGCCACTCCGCCGAGCGACCGCGTGCCGTATGCTTTTGAAAAGCGGGTAATGGCGTTGCTGGCGGTCCGCAACCCCGCCGATGAACTGGTATTGTGGGTGCGCGGATTCTGGCGCGCCGCTGTCTCGTGCATAGCCATCGCCCTCCTGCTCGGCGTCTGGGCGTTCTTCAGCCCGACCGCACCATCCCGCGCGGACGATCTGTCCCAGAATTTTGAAAATACTTTGCTGGCGTCCGTGGACCAAAGCGACCAGGCGCAATGAATTTCTGGAAAATCATTCTAGCCACCGTGGTGATTTTCGGTGCCGGGGTGATTACGGGAGGTCTGTTGGTACACCACGTGGATGAGGGTTTGTCGGCCAACCTGGATCAGGCGCCGACCGTCACCGGTATCCGGCCGCCGACGGATGCCCACGCGCCGGTCCGCCCGGAGGTCCCGCTGCCGCGATTGGCTGAACGCCTGAACAAGGAATTTGTTCGCCGCCTCGTCCAGTCGCTTCAACTGACCCTGGTGCAAAGCAATAATATCGCCAAAATTGTCGCCGACGGCCAGGATCGCAATCACGTGATCTGGACCAATGTGGCGCCGCAGATGCGCAAAGTGATGCAGGAGGTCAATCAACAAATCCGCGCCGAGTTGACTCCGGAGCAACTGCAACGGTTTGAAGAATTGATGAAGACACCCAGGCCGGCCGGCCATCACCCGGGCACCAACGCGCCCCCCGTTATCACCAATGCGCCGCCGGGCGCCTGAGCTTACTTTTCATTCAGCAAAGCGCCGATTTTCTTGCGTAATTCCCGGGTGACGGAATCCATGGACCGGTTGGCGTCCACAATGTTGAAGTTGTAAGTCTTCTGCAGGCTTTGGAAGACCGACTGGATGGCGGTCTGATATTTGATGAAGCTGTCGAACATGTCGCGCGACAGGCCGAGGTCCATGCCGCTTTCCCAGTAGTCGAGCGTTGCCTTTTTGGCGAGATTCCGCTGGACGAGTTCCTCCGGTTCCACGGACAGATAAAACACGGCGTCCGGTTCCGGAGCGATGCCGTACAGATTTTTCAGCCAGGCCTCGTCCATGCCCCGCACCATATCGCGCGCCATCAGGGTGTAGATATATCGGTCGGACAGCACGATGAAACCCGCCCGGAGTGCGGGTAGAATAATGTTTTCCAACTGGTCGGCAAAATCCGTTGCATAAAACAAACCCAGCGTCGTGCGGCTCAAAATATTCCCTTCCTGCGCCTTTTCCAGCTCGGAACTGACCAGCGTGGAGCGTTTCAACCCGACCTGCACCGTCGCATGGCCGTTGGTTTCCAGCCAGTCCACCAGCCGCGCAATTTGCGTGGAGCGGCCTGAGCCGTCCGCGCCTTCGACGACAATCAACCGGCCGGTGAGCTCCTCCAGCCGGACGCCGGGGATGCCGTGGCCGTAAAAACGGCGGCAATTGGGTTGGGGGGGGGAACCTGGGCTCATACGGCGGTGTCTTCCTCCACTTCGACCAGTTTTTCACCGACCGGATGAGCTGGCGGCAACGGCAGCGGGCTGCGGCGTTTGAATTTTTTCAACTCAATGCGTTCGCTGACCAGCTTGCGCACCAGCACCTGCTGTTTTTCCACGTGCAGGTTGGCGTCCATCACCACAAAATTAAATTCGCTGCTCATGGCCAGGTATTGTTCCAGGATCCGGCCCTGAAAAACGCGGAAGCTTTCGTAAGGATCGGACGACAGCCGGAGGTCCATGCCGGCTTCAAAAAATTTCAGCTTGGGCCGGCCTTCCAGGATGCGGTTGAGAGATACCTCCAGGTCCGTTTTGAAAAAGAGAGTCAGGTCTGGCTGGGCCGCGAAGCTGTAATTGCCGCGTACCCACTCGGGCGGGCAGCCGCGCACCACGTCGCGGGCAAAAGCCGTGAAAACATAGCGGTCGCACAAAACAATATAACCGGCGCGCAACAGGGGCAGCAGATGCCGTTCGTAACGGTCGGCGAAATCCGTGGCATGGATCAGGCTGAACGTCGTGGGGGTCAGCAACTCGCGTTTTTTGCCCTTGCTGGTGGCCGATTTGACGAGTTCTGACGAGTTCCACTCGCTGAAATAGACCTTGATGCCCTCGGCTTCGAGCCAGCGTTTGAGGAGGTAAATCTGCGTGGATTTGCCCGAGCCATCGAGACCCTCGACGGCCACCAGTCGCCCCGGAAAGTTCAGTTCGGCAAATGTTTTCATGGTCCAACCCAACGGCGTTTTTCAATTCTAGCGATTCTGGCACGGCTCACAAGCGCAAGTTGATAACACCATGCCGGAAGGGCGCACCTTGACACTGCCCCGGAGCGCCGAACGCCGGTTCGGCCAATACGGGAAATCAACCCGTTCATGCCGATCCCGAGATCGGCGCTCCACCTTTCTGCAACGTCAGCCGGGCAGTGTCAAGAGCGCCCGCGGCGCAATCAGCATTGTTAAATCTGCGTAAAAAAATCCCGCGGGAAAACTGAAACCTTGTGAAAAAATTCACAATTTAACTTGTTCCCATTGTAACCGTTCTTTATGTTGGGCTGAACGCGTCCTGTTGAGGGCGCGCGGTTTATGCAAACATGGAGTGAGATCGGCTACGATTCTAAGATTGAAGGTGATGTCATCGTCACGCGCGTTGACGCCGCTTTGAACTGGTTTCGCAAGAATTCGCTGTGGCCCATGCCCATGGGCCTGGCCTGCTGCGCCATTGAACTGATGGCCGTCGGGGCCAGCCGGTTTGACATTTCCCGGTTCGGCTCGGAAGTCATGCGGTTTTCACCGCGGCAATCCGATGTGATGATCGTGGCCGGGACGGTGACATACAAGATGGCGTCGGTGGTGAAACGCATTTACGACCAGATGGCCGAGCCCAAATGGGTCATCGCCATGGGTGCCTGCGCTTCCACCGGCGGCATGTACCGCAGTTATGCGGTCCTGCAGGGGGTGGACCGCATCCTGCCGGTGGACATTTACGTGGCCGGTTGTCCGCCGCGGCCCGAAGCCGTGCTGGACGCCCTGATGAAACTGCAAAACAAGGTGCAACACGAGCCGTTGCTCGCGACGTTGAAGAAAACGGCTGCCTGAATCGATTTTCCAGCCGCCCATGAACAAGGATAAACACGGAAGATTTCATTTCTGAACGTGACCGCCCGGGAACAAGCCAGTCAACTCAAAGCCAGGTTCGGTGATCTGATTTCCGAACCGGTCGAATTCTGCGGCGATGTCACCGTCCGGCTTGCCGACGCCGAACGGGTGGTGGAGGTGTGTGATTTTGCCAAAAAGGAACTGGGCTTCAATTTCCTCGTGGATATCAGCAGCCTAGACAACTACGGCGAGGACCCGCGCTGGACGGTGGTCTATCATTTGCGCGGCCTGGAAACCGGCTGCGAATTGCGTCTGAAAACCGACGTGAGCGAGGAAAAATCCGAACTGCCGACCGTTACCGGCGTCTGGCGCACCGCCGACTGGCATGAACGCGAAATTTACGACATGATGGGCATCCGCTTTCGCGGCCACCCCGATTTGCGGCGCATTTTAATGTGGGAAGGCTATCCCTATTTCCCCTTGCGCAAGGATTTTCCGCTGGCCGGCAAATCGAGTGAGGTGCCGGAGGTGGCGTTCACGCGGCCGGCACCGCTCGCCGGCGGGCCGTTCGTCACGGTAGCCGGCGGCAAGGACGCGATCGAACGCGAACCGCGGGTGCGAAACCCGGAAGACTGATTTGCATGGCCGAAGTTCAAGACATCGAATTTAAAGATCCGGCCGCGCACAGTGCGTCGGTGGCCGAGGAGCTTCAGGATATCCAGGGTGAAAAAATGGTCCTGAACATGGGCCCGTCGCATCCCGCCACCCACGGTGTCCTGCGCATAATTCTGGAACTGGACGGTGAAATCATCACCAAAGCGGTGCCGGATGTCGGTTATCTGCATCGCGGCGATGAAAAAATCGCCGAGAACATGACCTACACCCAGTTCATTCCGTATACGGATCGGCTGGATTATCTCGCGCCCCTGGCCAACAACGTGGCCTACGCGCTCGCGGTGGAAAAACTTCTGGGCATCCACGACAAACTCCCGCCGCGTTGCCAGTATATCCGGGTGATCTGCTGTGAACTGGCGCGGATTTCGTCACACCTGCTCGGCCTGGGCGCCTATGCCATGGACGTGGGCGCCATCACGGTGTTCCTGCTTTCATTCACCGAGCGCGAAAAAATTTATAACCTGTGCGAGTCACTCACCGGCGCCCGGTTTACCACCAGCTACACCCGCATCGGCGGCGTGTCCCGCGATACCCCGCCGGGCTGGTGCGCCGCCGTCCGCAAATTTGTCAACGAAGTCGTTATTAATATCGCCGAGGTCGAAACTCTCCTGACCCGCAATAAAATCTGGGTGGACCGCACCCGGGATGTCGGCGTCATTTCCAAGGAAACGGCCATCGATTACGGTTTGAGCGGCCCCAATTTGCGCGGCAGCGGCATTGAATACGATCTCCGCAAGGCGCAGCCGTATCTTTGCTATCGGGACCTGCAATTTGACATCCCGGTCGGTTCGGTGGGCGACAGTTACGACCGTTACCTGGTGCGAATGGAGGAAATGCGCCAGAGCGTCCGGATCATTCATCAGTGCCTCGACAAAATGCCCGGCGGGTTCGACAACGCGTCGAAGGAACCCGTCAACGTGGCCGACGGCAAGATTGTTTTGCCGCCGAAAGACCGGGTGCTGTCGAGCATGGAGGAATTGATCCACCAGTTCATCCTGGTGACGCAGGGCATGAACGTACGGCCCGGTGAAATTTATTTCGGACATGAAAATCCCAAAGGCGAACTGGGTTTCTATCTGCAAAGCCGCGGCGGCGGCACGCCGTACCGGCTGAAGATCCGTTCGCCGAGCTTTGTGAACCTGAGCGTGCTGCCGCACATCATGCCCGGACATATGATGAGCGACACTGTCGTGATTCTCGGTTCGCTGGATTTCGTGATGGGGGAATGCGACCGATGAATCCTACCCATTGCGAGCCCATTCCGAACCCGCTCCGTCACCAGGGCGCGTTTGCCGTGCCGGCGGCGCTGGAGACCGAGGTGAACGAGTTGATCACGCATTATCCGGTCAAGCGCGCGGCATCGCTCATGGTGTTGCATGCCATCCAGGAACATTTTGGCTGGATTTCCCAGGAGGCAGTGGAGTGGACGGCGCGGAAACTCGAATTGCAGCCCATCAACGTCTACGAAATCGTGACGTTCTATCCCATGCTCCGCCAGCAACCGATGGGCAAATACCAGATCAAGATTTGCCGGACCCTGAGTTGTGCGCTGGGCGGCTCGTACCAATTGCATCAGCATTTTTGCCGGAAGCTGGGCCTGGACGCTCACGCGCACGGTCCGCAAACGACGAAGGACGGAAAGTTCACGGTCGAATTCGTCGAATGCCTCGCCAGTTGTGGCACCGCCCCGGTGATGATGTGCAACGACGATTTCCATGAAGGCGTCAGCCATCAGAAAGCGGATGAAATCCTGGGAGGTTGCAAATGATAAAATCCGCAATCCGCAGTCCGCAATCCGCAGTGGCGAATTGGCTGCCCGACATGGATTTGAACCATGACAAACAGATCCAGAGTCTGCTGTGCTACCGTTACACCATCGGGCAAGCCGGAGCGTCCGACAGGCTAACCGCTTTCCCCGGCCAGTCAAGATCCGTTAAAGCGTTGAATCGTTTCATCGTTGAACCGAGTCCCGGTCGAAGCGATTCAGCGATTCAACGATTCAACGATTCGACGGTTCAACCCGCATAACCATGCCGCAGGAATATCGCCTCATCTTAAAACACGCCGATACGCCGGGCTACACCCCGGACATCGAATGCTATGTGCGTCATGGCGGCTACGAGGTGCTCAAAAAGGCGCTGGCCATTGCGCCGAAAACATTGCCCGACGGCAAAACCCAGGGCGCGCCGGAACAAATCCGCCAGGAAGTCATGGCCTCCGGCCTGCGCGGCCGCGGCGGCGCCGGGTTTTCATGTGGATTGAAGTGGAGCTTCGTCGACCGCAAAAGCGGCAAGCCGATTTATCTGATCTGCAACGCCGACGAATCGGAGCCGGGCACGTTCAAGGATCGTCAGATTATATACAAAGACCCGCACCAGCTCATCGAGGGCATGATCATTTCATGTTTTGCGAACGACGTGCACCTGGCCTACATCTATATTCGCGGCGAGATGCCCGACGGCGCGAAGCTGTTGAACCGGGCGTTGAAAGAGGCGCGGGCAAAGAATTTTCTCGGCAAAAACATCCTGGGCAGCGGCTACGACCTGGAAATGCATGTGCATCGCGGCGCGGGCGCCTACATCTGCGGCGAGGAAACCGGCCTGATCGAATCGCTTGAGGGCAAACGGCCGTATCCGCGCATCAAACCGCCGTATTTCCCCGCGGTGCTCGGTCTCTGGATGTGCCCGACCATCGTCAACAACGTTGAGACCCTCTGCAACGTCAAACACATCGTCGCCCTGGGCGGCGCCGAATTTGCCAAACTCGGCACCCCGAACAACACCGGTACCCGCATCGTCAGCCTCAGCGGCCATGTCCAGAAACCGGGTTATTATGAAATCGAAGTCGGCAAAGCCACCATCGGTGAACTGATTTTCGATTCCAAATTCGGCGGCGGTTTGCGGCCGGGCCGGTCGTTGAAAGCAGTCATTCCCGGCGGATCGTCGGCCAAGGTTTTCAAGGCCGGCGAGAAATTCAATATCAAAGGCAAGGAAACGGCCATGCTCGATCTGCCCTACGATTTCGATTCGCTGATCCAGGCCGGTTCGATGAGCGGTTCCAGCGCGATCATCGTGATGGATGACTCGACGGATATCGTCGAAGCCCTGGCGAACATTGCCGAATTTTACGCGCATGAAAGCTGCGGCCAGTGCACGCCCTGCCGCGAAGGATCGCTCTGGATGAGCAAGGCGCTGCACCGGCTGACGCACGGCGAAGGCCGCGCGGGCGACGCGGATTACCTGGTCAAAATCGCCGACAACGTCCCCGGTGGCCGCACCATTTGCGCTTTCGGCGAGGCCTGCTCGTGGCCGGTGCAGAGTTTCGTGGCGAAGTTCAAGGACGAATTCGTCGCCAAAGGCAAGGCCGACGAGGAACGTCGCGCGAAGGAAAATGCTGCGCCGGTTGAAAAGAAGGAATTGGCCGGAGCGCACCATTGAAATTATGAACCGCAGAGGCGCAGAGACGCAGAGTTTCAGAGAAATCACCGAACCGGTGATTGGCGCTTGCATTGAGATACACAAAGCAATTGGTCCGGGCCTGCTGGAGCCGGCGTATGAAGAATGCCTTGGTTATGAACTTGAGCAACGGGGAATCCAATTCGTGCGCCAACGGCCGTTGCCGATCCATTATAAAGGCGTCCGTTTGGATTGCGCTTACCGTCTTGATCT